>Ga0116228_10005331_pt1 | contig 11464 bp, 6 predicted proteins | sample S1TSphfallax_2_FD_89694 | JGI IMG/M metagenome (GOLD analysis project Ga0116228, IMG submission 89694) | Host-associated microbial communities from peat moss isolated from Minnesota, USA - S1T2_Fc - Sphagnum fallax MG | ecosystem: Host-associated > Plants > Peat moss > Unclassified | place: USA...
AAGGATCCCTCTTTTGGAGGACTAATAAATGGGCTTCTTTGGAGGACTCAAAGATTTGATGTCCTTTAGTGATTTTTGTGCATTGTTTCCTTGTTAAGGTTTGTTTATGAATGCTTGCATGCTCTTTAATGTGACAAAAAAAACCTCATAACCAAACACCCTTTTTGAATTTATTGGTGTTGTGTTATGAAAATTAGTCCAACCCACCTTTAAACCTGCAAAAAAAAAGCACATTAGCATTCAAGGGGGGATGAAACTCAAAAAACCATCAATTTTGGTGATAAACTGGGTTTCATCCTGTCTTTCCTTTTTCCTGAGCCCCTCCACTGCAACTACATATATTTTGACTGCTCCTCCTAACTGTACAACTACTATAGTTAGTCTCAAACCTTGTGCATTAAATGCCGAGTATCAGCATTTCATACTGAGATTTATTAAAATGTCTACTTTGCAGATACCACAGAAAAAGAGGGGATAGGGGGGTGAAAGGAGGCCCAAAGAGAGGGTGAAGACAGGGTTACTTTATGGATAACTCTAATATGGGGAGGAGACACGTATGAATTTTAAAAAAAAGTATCCAATACTAGTACCAGCCTGGTATAATTTGTTTTGGACTATGTAACTGGCGAGAGCAGCCCGGTTACTGGAAAAAAATGAGCTGTGGAAGCAGAGAGTTCTTTTTTTCCCCGGTAACCAGGCTGCTTGACCTGTGTTATAGGACATATAACCTCATGCTAGGACCAAGCTGGTATATGGTTTTTTTTGTTTTGAGGACTCCTCCCTACTCTTTGGCAACCTATAGGAGCAAGCACTCAAAAAGCTCCCCAAAAAAGCCTTGGTAGGGTAGCAGCCCAAATATGTTTTTTTGCATTTTGACAAAATTTTGCACCAAAATTTGAGGCTGGGCTGGTATGTTCAACACTCCATACCAACGGGCCAAAGTGAAGCAGCACCCACCAGCAGACCATGAAGGATGGATGGTAAATGGTCCAGTTCCTTAGCTAACCATGGTGGTTAGCACATTTGGTAGGTTGTTAGTAGGTAGGTAGTAAAAACAGCCCTTATCTATGTATAAACCATCTACTTAGTTAGTAGTTACCTATTTTTATACCTATCTACCTATATATGAGACTTATTTCTTACCAAGGTGAAACCAAATACTACCTCAGTTGAGGTTCATCCACAACTGAGTAATAATGGGCATCCAGTGGATGGTGTGCTGGTGGGTGCTGGTTCATTGTGGCCCTACACGCGGGTGACTTTTTTTTTTTGGCATTAAAAAAATCAAATTTAGCATTAAATATTTTTCCTTTAAATCTAATGAATCTAAGAAGGGTATGATGTATTTCTCAAGCCAATAAATGGGGGGGTCACATACACGATAAGCCTGTGTCATGAAATTTACATTATAATATAGCACCAAAAACCGACAAGTCAAAAAATTGGCTTACAATATTGCCTGTGAAGTAGCCATATATGTCATAAAATGTATGTTAAAGTCTTCGCCCAACAAACCAACACGTTACAAATCTAGCTTTCAAGAGTCATCACATCCTATACACACTGGAACTCACACCTTATGGCATCTAACCAAGGCATATGGCATATGCGTAAATTGTCATAAATATCCATAGTTTGTCTTTGTTTTCTTTTTTTTTCTTTGCTTTATGGTGGGCTCAATTTAGAGTTGGTTTGTGTCGGATTTGCAACCACTTGCCTCTGGAAGTACCTTAGAGAAATGGTATGTATGCCTATGAGCTACTTGTTGCTATGCAAATCTTGAGGATTAATTTAATCAAGGTTTGACTTATGTACTTTGTGCATATCTTGCACAAAATCATGATATCAAGAAACAGATTATCATAGATTTCCAAGTTAAGTATTTCCAATACAAATCACACCATGATATTTTTTACATGTATTGGGGGCCAGGGTGAATTGACCCCCCACATTGGGATCATGGTAAAAACTCCAAAACCCATTTAAATGGCCATATTAGGCCCAAAATTATAGATTTGAACCCTTTTATAAGCAATCTAAATGGGTTTGGGGGGGTTTTACCATGATTCCAATCTGAGGGTCCATTCACCCTGGACTATATTCGGTATGGGCCATCCACCTTAAAGATTATCATAATAACCCTAAAGGTGTCTTGGTTTGCATAAATACTTAGAATATATATATTTTTGGTTTAATAAACATGGCCTATCAGATATTGCAATTTCCCATACAGCATATCTAACATCCAAAGGGATATACCTTTTGTGGGGTTCTAAGAATTGGGTCAGCTTGACAAAGAGGAAAATAATCTCATTTCTATATGGAGCACAAGGTTCATATATGTAATAAAATATTAGTTGGGACCATCCAGGGAAATTTCCAGCAAGTGTGTACAAATTTCTTAGTACTTCTATTGATACACCTTTATGCCTTTAAAAAAGTTTGTGACAGCATTGACCCTAGGAACATGCCTCAAATTTTTCTACACGCACACCACAATGCTCACAATGAGCTTATCAACCCTGGACAATTTATTCCTGTTTATATCATTGAGCTTTGCCATGAAGCTCTCATGATATTTGTCAACCCAAGCTCTTTGTTTTCCTCATCCAACAAAATCACTCTCCATACATATGCATGTTTCTCCAAGCTCTTTGCTTTCCTCACCCAACAAAATCACTCTCCATACACATGCATGTTCCTCTAAGGTCCTTGTTTTCCTTATCCATTGAAGTCATTGTCTCTTTACAAATGTGCATGTGCCTTGCGGCTTCAAACCTTGTATGGTTGGTGTTGTTACATATTTGTCCAAACATTGTTTTCATCACTTTTGTTGAGTTTTAGTAGTAACTTTATAAGAACTTAGTGATAGGCTTTGAAGTTGAGAATATATTTGGTGTCAATATTTTTAGAAAACTAGATTGAATTGTGAGCAAATCTTAGTGTGCAGATTAGAACGTGAATAAATCACAAGGAGGAATCATGTGTAGGAACTAGCTTTGTGAAAGGAAAACATGGGTAGTTTGCCAGAGATGGGGGGGCCAATGATAGGCAAACAATATTGTTTGTCATGTGCAACTCGATACAAGATTAAGCATTCTGGAGGGAAGGTTGCATTTGAGAATAAATGGGACATATGTGATGAGAATGGGGTTGTGATCTTTCAAGCAATCAAAGAAAGGCCAATTCCCAATGCTCCAAATTCGTCATGGTCTTTCAAGTATGAAACTCGAGTGCAAGATGTTGAGGGAAAACTTGTAACTCGCTTCAAGTTCAAGGTACATTTTAACTTTTTAAAAACTCATAAGTTAGGGAGAAGTTCAATCCTAACATCAATTGATATTATTCAAATTGTTTGAAATAGATTGTGTAGGTAACAAATTGAATCATATGCTATGTCAATGGAACAAAGAGATTATAATAATAAGAATTGTGATTCAACATATGTGCATCACAAGTGTATTAAATGAGTTGTTGCTCAAATTGATTTAAATATGGACATCAACTTCTTTTAACTTAAAAAATGATTTTATGAAATTTTTAGATTCATTGGAATTTTGATTATAAATCTTTGTGAAGTAATTCAAACTTTTTAATTATATGTTCTTAGGATTAGTAATGCATGTTATTTCAATAAGGTGGGTAATTGAAATGAAATTGCACCATATCATATCATGTAGACAAGATTAAAGCAATTTATAATATATAGTAATTAGTGAAAATGGTCCAATTGTTCAATTAAATATATTATTGATAATTGTTATCAATATGAAAATTGTAAATATTGGAAATACAATGAAATGGACACACCAAATTCATTAAATTTTGGTAATGAATTCACCTTATTGATAAAAAAAAGTTATTCGGCACCATATATCAAACTAAATTTTAAAACCTATTGGAATACACTTGGGAAAATTTATATTAATGTTCACATTAATCATGGATTTGGATTAATATCGTAATATATTTTGGGTTAGACTTTGTTTTAATCAAATGGAAATCCATGTCTAATTTTTGCAATAAAGATTTTGAACCTTCATTGTTCATATGATTGTGGAGTAGCACACCATATATGGATATTCCATTTAAAATATAATGTTGGACTAGTAATTAATGATTAACAATCAACATTTTTTGTTGAATATTCAATTATTTTAAAAAGAGGTTTGGCACATATATATGAAGATTAAGTACACCTTGTGTTATGTATTTGTAATAGTAACCCGATGGTTGAAACAAAGGATGGTTTTTCATAAGTTGGGAGTTCAATTTTTGACAAATTTGGCACCCAGACCTTTTGCAAATTATTTTGTGTTAAACATCAATTGTGGGTACAATATTTGATGTCTCTTATTTGAAAACAAGTTTTGGCACCCATGACTTCCATTGAAAACCAACACCACAACCCATTAGGAACCAACTTTGGAAGGGGGAAAACATATAACTATTCTTATGTATTAAGCAAGTTCAATGACTTTAGTCCTATTTTTTGTGTTTTTAAAAAAAATTGCTTGATGATAAAATATTGTGTTGTATTCGTATATTAAATAATCTTTTACATAAACAATGTGATAGGGAAATAAATGGGAAGTGTTTGATGGAGAAAGTGATGACATCATTTGTGTTGTCAAGGAGGAGAAGGGTAATCTTCAAGTGTTTCGTAATTTTGACTTGAAAGAGATGGATCCAAATTACAAAACTCATAAGCATAATTACCTTGGTTGTTGCAAACCTTGGGATTATGTCATTCTTCATGGAACCGAACCCCTAGCTGAGGTACATATAAAACCTTGACCATTCAAGTTGTTGATTTCTTATTATGGACAAGAAGTGGCAATATAACAAAAAATGAAACTTGTTGGAAGGTCATTTGCAAGGGGTTTTTTTTGTCAAGAGATGACATAATATTCCATACAACATGCATGAATGATCATAATTTTCTTAGAAAGGTCTTGTGGAGTTTGACACCTTTTGCAAGAAAATTTTGCCAATAGATAATAACAAATTATGAATTAAAAAATATGTCATGAATTTTTGAAAAAAAATAAAATTAATGTTCTTTTGAGAAACTTGTGTATGTATTGGCATTTGCAAAATCCATAGCCTTGATACAAACATGAAAAGTTAAAAGTCTAACAATTAATGATTTTCTATGTGGTGTTATCTTGGCACTTGCTAGGTTTTGAAAAACGATAGTTGGTTCCACCTCAATGAATACATTGTGGCAATGAATGAAGGTGTTGATGTGGTCTTTGTTACCCTCCTCATTTTGATGATGGATGACATGGAGTCAATGTTTGCAACCATCAATGCTATATCACTTTCATTTTTCAATTACAACTATCGATCAGCATGGCCATTTTAGGCAAAATATCAACTTGCAATTGACAATGTTTCCTTTGCTTATATAAGGCTTATATAAGTGTATATATGATTGCATCCCATATGTTAAATTAACATATTATAAATTAACATTGTGTTTTTTGTAATATCCTTAGGAGGACAATCTGTCATTCTTTCTATTTCAATTTTCTTCGTATGGATTAGTACTACTTACTACATGTTAATATATTATAAGTAGTTGTAGTAGGTTACTAAATGAGCGATAATAGCTCTCTTATAAGAAATCTTTGGACCAATTTGAATTTGATTCTATCAACATTGCTTTCACGAGGACAATAATTTCATTGGGGGATTGCATTTTCATTTTTCTATAGCCATTTGACATGGATTACGGGTCAAAACATGTAACCAAGAACCAAAAGGGCATTGGATATTAGACATAATCAGTCAAAATCAAACATTGTTTTTTTATTACAATTTAAAACCATAGTAATCATGGCAAGTTAGTCTTTTTTCCTTCATATGAATGTCAAGGAACTTAGAGTAAAAATTCATTTGATCCAATTTTAAGTTTTGGTTTTAATTTAGGACATTTGAAAATGTACACCTACTACATTAGATTGAGTCACTTTTGCAAAGGACTATAAAAAGGGATCATATAATAAAAAATATTCATTGAAAAAAATATAGATGATAAAAAATATTAGCCGCACTCAAAAAACACTCAGATTTTTAAAATGTGGAATTCTAAAACTTTAGAAATTGAAAGGATGTTTCAAAATTGCTTCAAAATTTCATAGTTTCAAAAGTTTTTTACCACATATAAATGGGTTATAATGTACATGATGTATGAAGAAAATTTATAGCTTAAAGTATAATAAAACTAAAGAATGTGAAATTTTAATTTTTGGTGATGACTTAAAATTTTGATCATTTTTCAAAATGAAACATTGAATATGCAAGGAATCTATACACTTTTAAAAATTCATATTTATTCAATAATGAATAACAAAAAAAAACGATGCAAAATTTAAATTTTTTTTACAACAAGTTACCAAAAAATTCATTAAAAATTTCATTTGCATGTTAAAGTTGCTTTTTGGAAAAAGGACTTGTAGTCCTTTTCCAAAGTAATCCCTTTGGCTCCTACTTACAAGTTTTGACCCTTTATTCTTTTAAATGCAAAGATGGAAACTTTTTGGTGGCTAAAAAACAATGACCCATGTGAAACTTTTTACCTTACATTTCAATTTCTAAAATGTAAGTTTACTTTCAAAATCAAAACATCACATATTCATTCCTTTTTTTGGTATGCATAAATTTTTCATTAGTTTTCCATATTGAAGAACCTAGCATGATTCACTTTAAGGAATCACCCAGTTTAAATCCATCTTGCATTGTCCAAACAAAATCATAAAAGATTTCAAAAAGCCACAAATTCATTTTAATTTTTATATTTGATAGTTAATTTTGTGTCGATAATAATTTGGATTGTCAATATTTAATATTATGTTTTTAGAAGTAAAACTTTCCATTACTTGTAAAGTTTCAATGATAAAAAGTTCTTTGATGAATTTGAATTGATGAATTAATGATGTTAAATCAAAACTCTTCTTACATGTTTAAAACACAAACAAGAATATTTCATTTTATTCTTTAAATATTTCTTTCCTAATATAGTATTATATTATCAAATGAGAATAAAAATTTCCCTGTTCAAAATAGAATAAAGTTTGCACATTTTTAAGAAAACATTTTCATAGAATCTATTAATAAGTTTGCTTAAAAAATTGTAACTTCTATACAACTAATATTGTGTAACTAATATGGGCCAATAGTGTACCACTATTGAACTACTATTGTTCAATTAGGTCAATGTGACTTAGATTGTGCAACAACTTATTAATATATTAACTTAATTTCACTACCAATAATTCATATTAATATGTAATATTTTATAAAATCATATTGTTATAATAATTTGACTATTAAATATAAACTATTTGATACGTTAAATTAAGTATTATGAACTTATTAATTAATATAATAAATAATAAAATAAATCCATTAATTAAGATATTATTCATTATCTGATCAATAATTACCATATCATTAATTAATTAAATTAACACACAAACTACTTCTTTGGATAGATATAATTAATTTAAATGTGAAACTAAAAATATATATTGACACATGTATGTTTAGATATTAAAAGTCCATTTTAAGTGTAGTACAATGTATGGATATGACTAAATTTCATACCTTTATGTTTTCTACCCAAATTCATATTTAGTTTTTAATTTTTGGTGATGAATTATTTGTCAATAATTTATTATTAATTATGTAGTTTACTTAATTATTCTAAACTAATTACTTAAACTGAGTAACTAGCTATTAATATGAATTATAAATAAATAGTAAATTGATTCAAATAATTTGTTAAATGTTAGTTAATTCAAATAAAGTTTAATAAAAAATTTAAAATTTTCATGATAACTGAATAATTATATGAATTTAGATAATTAATCGTTTGATAACAAAATTTCATCTGAAATAAAATTTAAATTATTTATTTCAAGTAACCAATCAACAAATTAAATGAATTATTCTAAGTTTGATTACTTCAAATAATTATCCTTTATTTGGTTAATTACAACAATTAATTATCTCATACTGATTATTTTAATTTCCTAATTAGTAACTTAAATTATTTGAATTAGACTAATTGATTTAGGTTTAAACTAGCTCATTGGTTAATTAAATCAAATTATCAATCCAAATAAATAATTATTTGACATGTACTAAATCAAAATTTGGATTTTTTGATAGTTATTTCAAATATTGCAAGATATATTTCATGTGAATAGTCTACCTAATAGCATCGTCATACCAATCACACCCATAACTATTATCATGCAACAAAATTTCATCTATAGTTAATGATGACATTGTTCTTTTTTTACAAAATTTGTATCAACATAACATGCAAAACATATCGCAAATTTTGGGATTCATTGAAAAAAATCCAAATATATGTTATCACAATATTTCATGTGACTACATTCTTGAATAAATTCCAACAATAAACATAATAAATTTTCCTTTCCCAAAATACCCAAACCAAAACACCAACAAATTTATTCTTACCCAAGTAACATCATTATATGGATATTATATTTAAAGCGAATTTACACCTATAATACTAAGAAAATTGCATATATATAATGGTTATTTAACTTTTTGAGAATTTATGAGAAACCATTAATAAGTATCAAATTAACCAAACTTGGGCTTTGCATTGTTTCACACCACTAGTGACCATAAATTGACATATTAAGGTCAAAATATTAGTATTATATTTAAAGTTGAATTAATTATTTCAAAAGTAATTACTAGACATTCATAATACATGAATCATCATATAGATTGGCCATGAAATCAAAATTTCCACTTGTATTAATTCTAGTTCAATATGTTATTTTCACCTCTAAAAATATTAATATTTTTAGCACCCATGATGTCCTTTTGGGTGGCCCTTGTTGACTCAAAAGCAAAATTTTCAGGCCTTTTCAACGTCCCCTAATGTCCTTCCTACAATAAATTTTCCCAACAACCCTTGGTTTGACAAATATATAATTTAATATTTTCAACCCTTGTGTTTTTTCAATATGAGGCTCAATGTTATTAAGTCTTGTTATCTTCAATCTTGTCAACATTCCCATTTTTTTTTTTTGTTCCTTCATTTTTGTCATCCTTGGTGTTGCTTATGTGTGTTTTTGTTATTGACAATCTTGAACCAAAACATTGCCCTAATTTGAATGTTCAGATTTGTTCAGATTGGGATGGCATTTGGCATAACAATAAATATAACGGTTTAAAGGTTCAAAAAGACATTGGAAATATGAGTCTAGTTTTCAATAATTCTAAAACAGACCAAAATTAAAAGGGAAAATGTATTCTATTGATTTGAAAAGAGAAAGCAATTATAAAAGGAAATTAAAATGTTTATTCATTCCAAAGAAATGGTGGTTAGAAGGGACAAAATAAAATATCCACCCCTAAGGCATGTTTGCAGGTGAATCTATTAAAAAATTATTAATCTAATATATAACACTTTGCACATAAAATTGATAAAAAATTAGGTGTAGATTTAAACAAGACTTGTCAAGTTAAATGATAAAATGTTATGATGGATAATTTATTTTCACTATTGATTTGAATAAATATTTTTTTTCTAGTTTTGATTATAAACTACCCATTAAAATATTATAAAAAATTGAAATTTAAGGTTTTTAATAAATTAAATATGTTTAGATATTTGATTTATTTAATAATGAAAATCAATCCATATCAAATCAATTAAAAATGTATGGATGTAGAGTGTGGTTTAATGATTAAAAATACACCAAATTTACACATTGATGACATTGAACCTTTTGTATGAAACAAAATATTGAAATTTAACACATCTAAAACAAATTGTAATAGTGATTTGTAGGTCAAAAAATTTAATCATAATTTAAAATTGGTCTTTCAAAACATACACAATATATTAGTTAATACTAGGTTATTAAACTTAAAAGGGTAAGTTTACTAGTTGTTGAATGAAAAGGTGAGAACACAAATGCATTTGAATGTGAATCACGCACTCTTAAATAACAATTACATGTAGAATGGAATGTCAAGGTCTAAAATTATAAGACTTTGTTGTGATACATGGTGAAAGTCGGTTGAGAAACATGTGATGTGATTAAATATGGTTAATTTGCAATTGATTTAACCAAAAATTTATGAAATCTTTTAATAATGTAGAATTTGAAATCAAGAGCTAGACTTTGAACATGTTTCAACTATATAAAAATGGGAAAGAAACTAATATCAAAATTAAAACTTATTGTGATTAACTTTTATGGTTTTTGAAATCTTGTGCAATGTGGCAATTTTCTCTTACTCTACAAGCATTGGTGTATTGCCCACAAATTTGATCACTTTTTTTTCTTCAAGTTTCCTTTTTAAACTAGATTTACCTTCTTTGCAAGTTTCTTTATTCCTAAGTCTTGTAAAAATTTAAATAATATTAGAAAAATTCATTTATCTTCCCATGCATTTAATTCAATTAAAAACATGATGCATTCAAGAGAAAATTTTAGTTGTAACATATTATTAATATTCATGGGATGTAAATAACACACTAGTGCATGATTAATATATTCATAATATTCTCAAGATTTTTAAATACTTTTGAATAATGTGGTACAGAAGTCTTAACAACTTCAACACATTGCATTTTCAATGTAGATTAATTGATGAATTTAAAAATAAAATTCATGTGAAGAATTTTAGTTGTTCTCAAATATTCCAAAAGTCTATGTCTTTTCAATTTTTTTTCTTAAAAAATCTGAAAATTATATGTTTTTACAAATAATATAATTAATGTCAAAGATGCCAAACTATAATAATAATAAATAAAATGTAAATATTAAAATGACATTTGTGTACTAGAACATTATGATTAAGGAAAAACCTCTAGATTGGAAAGAAATCATACTAATAAAATATAGAAAATACAAAAGGGCCATTGTCATGATTTTTGCATGCAAGTATTTCAATTCAAAGCATGAGGATATTTCATAATTAAGCATCTTAACAATGAGCCTCTTTGATTGGCCCATCATTACAATAAGTTATCAAAGTTTTTGGTCAAGACTCTCAAGACACAATTTAAATTTCATAGATATAAACTTCTAATGTGCAACTTTGAGCAAAAGATATGGTTTTGAGCACAGTGTTACATAGAACATTCTTCTCCAAATTGAAAACAATCTCATATATTATTTTTAATTTATTCATCATGTCCTTTTGATCTATTGTTACTTTTCATAAGTATGTTGTTGATAAATATACTTTTATCATCTTGAAACATCACCTATTTTCGTCCATAAGGGGCAAGCTACTTGTAGCCCAATAAGGTATTGTAGACCCAAGTGAATGCATAATTATTGCTTAAAGTCATGGCCCAATAAATCAAAATCCATGACTTCATCCATGGTTGTTTAGGACATTATGTGATTGTATGATTAGATAACATATGATGGGAAAGTGTAGATCGAATTAC
>Ga0116228_10005332_pt1 | contig 11464 bp, 8 predicted proteins | sample S1TSphfallax_2_FD_89694 | JGI IMG/M metagenome (GOLD analysis project Ga0116228, IMG submission 89694) | Host-associated microbial communities from peat moss isolated from Minnesota, USA - S1T2_Fc - Sphagnum fallax MG | ecosystem: Host-associated > Plants > Peat moss > Unclassified | place: USA...
ACATGCGCATGCATCATTTGGCCAATTTTTGCAAATCATGACCAAAGCATCCAAGTTGTCAAGCCCTAATCGACAATGCCTCAAACTAGTCAACACACCAACAATGGAAAAAATATGTTTGGTTTCAATCTAACTTCTTGGGATTCCAAAAATTTGTCATGCCAAGAAGCCTGCATGTGGGTATTGGCACTCATGTTTCTTCCACCAAGCCAAAGGATCTTTCAAATCATCTTCTGGAATAACAACTCATCAAAACGAAAACAATTCAGATTTCAACAAACTCTCACTAGCTTTTTCACTAGATGCAAGAGCACCAAACAAGAATTCATCTTCCACATGTGTTTGTGGAGGTGGTGTCTCTCCAGGACTAAAGTTAAGGCACTTGAACACCACGACCAACATGGGAATCAAGTTTTTAAATCATATTCATTCACTATAACCTAAGCTTTGTCCCTCCCAATTAAATTCATCACACATTTCAAGGTCTTGAATATGGGGCCCAACATGAATGCCAACATATTGTGAGCCATGGATGCATCAAACTTATCACAAAAATCAAAAAATGGTTGTAAACCATGAATAGCCTCATGAGCCATTCGAACATACAAAATTTTAAGCTCTACATCAAACTCCCCACACATCAGAGGTGGAACAATAGGTGCCCACAAATTGTATTCATTCTAAAGCTTCAAGCGAATGGAAAGTGCTACATGCAAAGCATCAAACAACAACAGTGCCCCTTTGGTTTTATTCAAAACACATTACTAAATTATTGGGTTTAAAATGCCAATGATTACTCGAACTATTGCCCATGTCAAACCAAAAGGAACTCGAGCTTGTAGGTGGAAAGATTGCCAACTATAGCAAAATGTGATGGCACGGGCATATTCCAACGTCTTTTGAAAAAGAACAATTTTTGAACAAACCTAGTTTTAACAAGTGTTTTCAATTTTTGTGGAAGTAGACCACGTTCACAACATGCAACTTCCCACTTTTGCCTCCCTTTGCCCGATTATCCGTCCACATGATGATTTTTTGAAAGGCGGATCGGGCTTCTTTCAAAGATATTTCTTTCATGCCTTAACAAACCACATCTTCATTAGTAGCATATTAGCACACTTTGGACATCACATGTCCAAAACACACCCTTGAATATAGTCTTTCCAACTGAAACACCCCACAAAAAACAACATCTGATAAAGACGAATTTAAGGTAGCCAAGTTTTTGCCTTCATCTTTTACACAAGTGATTACCTTGCTTGTTAACTCAAACTTTGACAAAAGAGGTTTAACTATATTTGCCAAGGCTACTCCACTTGTGTCTAGAGCCTCAAACAAACCAATTGTAACATGACAAGGGACCCATTCCTGATTCAAGAAGTTCACAACTAAGGCAAAGGTGTCAAAGCCCATTCGCAACATCCACAAGTTGAATGTCAAAGTGGCTATATCACATTGTGCCAAAGTAGGAAGGACATAATGATCCGTAGTCTTAGCAAACATGAGAGGGATATGATCTTTCACAAATTGCTTCTAAGTAAGGAAACGAACTTTACCATTTTGTCTCATGACCAAACGATGGAACCAAAAACACTCCACTGTAAACAAAGTTTCATACCCTTTTGCCACAAACAACACAAGGTCTTCGATGAAACGTATCTGCATTGGATCAAAATTCTTGTAAGGTTGTTGGCTTCCAAAATATTTGGTGATGGTAGAAGGTGCAACACCCTTGTGTTTCTTGTTCTTCTCACGTCTAGGGCAAACAAATTCAACTTCTTCTATGCAATGATTTTTGTAATTAAAAACCATTGCCCCATGCTCATTGTCAATGTGATTTTTCATGCACGTGATTCCATGCTACAAGTTGTAGGTGACAAATCCCTTTTGAAACGTAATGGTCAAGCCAGAATTTTTGGCATTGTTCGGTGGGGTAACAAGTCACAGACCTCAAGGTTTGGCTTGACCCCACCATGATTTTTTCGAGATGATTATTCACAACAAAAAACGCCCACACATTAATAGTGTGGTGATGCATATACCAAGTTTTTTTATTTGCCTCCAACTATTGGAGTTGCACTTTCTAAACAACTTTTTCTTCAGCAGTAATAATCTTTTTTCAAGTTTCAAAACATTATGGCATAGACTCAACTGCAATGAGCCTTGCTTCGGTTTCAAACATTTTTGCATCACATAAAACATCAATATCCATAAATTCATGTGTAGCTTTTGCCACTTTGTGGCCCTTTGCAAAATATTCAACTATGTAGCAAAAGTTGATGCATTAACCATCCACATTAATAGCTTCTACTTAATTCATGAGACCCAAAACTCAACTCAAAACTCAACCATTAACATATAGAGGATCGCCAGCACATTAAGTAATCATTGTAACAAAGATACCAACCACCAAGTTAACAAAATGAAAAACACACATATATCGGCATTTGGTTCAAATGAACTAGTGACATGAACGCGATCCAACCTGCTAGTTGAACTAATCAAAAGCTTGGTTTGTTCTTTATTCAAAATTTGAAATTGAACATTTGGATTCTAGATTCAAATTTAGTAGTTGTAAATTGTAATTCATCACATATTAAGCAACTTCAAGAAGGCTTCAAGAAAAAGGTGTGTACCTAATCAACATTATGTTTCCAAGCTCGAGATATCCACCATGCCACCAATATCAAAATGTCATTTTCTTTAAATGTAATGCATTCATTTATTACTTACTGAAGGAGACCCTAAATTTGCATTGGAATCCTAAGTATGCAACTTGTAACCACTATTGATATCTAGGATGTAAGCTTGAAATACCCAAGTGTATGAGTATTGATAGTAATTGGTGCAACATCCTGACCAGTCAGATGAGGTATATGTCAAGATATTGCGACTACTACATATTGGGTCAATTGGGTATCAACCGTAATATCATCAACAAATAAAGTATGAATGGTAAGGTATTAATATATTATTGATATTTGGATTGATATCCGAGTTCAACAAGTATATCAATCCAACATTAGTAAAAACTAGTGGTTCAGGGTTAGGTTTTTGTAATTTGGATTCAAGTTATCATCAACTTGTTGGAATCAACACAAGAATCAAACCATCGAAGAAATGTTTTACTATCCAAAATTAGAACTGGAACCATAAAAAAATATTTTTGAAAATAGGGTAAAGATACATACATATAAGTTGTTTTCTTAAACAGTTACTAAGTAGACTAAATTCATAATTAATTATTAATTTTGATTAGTTGTTCAACTCTATATTTACATAGACCTCTATTTTAATTTGTCATAAAATTTTGTACTCACATAATTTTTAGCATTGGGTATGTGTAATATGTACATGGAACCAAAATGGATTTAAATGTTCTTGAATTTGAAAAAAGGTGATAAAACCTAAACTAAAAAATTCACATTTTGAAAGAACATGGTTCAAACTTGTACTTGAAAAACCATCGCATAAATTTTAAAATGTAGAATTGAATCAAAAATTCTTTCAAAAAGGAAAATCTAAACAACATTAGTATATATTTGATATTGAGACCAATATAGCATTCATATTACCTCAAGTCCCTACTAGGTGCATTGATATTTGCCTTAGGTCTTGGTATCAAAAAACTAGTTTGGTGAGTTCTTTGATACCAAGACCCATACTGGTTTATGTGTTAGGGCTCCAACCTATTACCTGCCCAACAATGCTTGTTATAAACTTTTGAACCATTCCCAATGGAAATTTTAATGTATTTAAAAATATCCAAATAGGTGAATTAGTAACCAGAAAAATTATGAATTTAATAAAATTGATCCACAAATTTATTCAATTAATTACAATAAGCATATAAATGTACATTGATGTATTAAAAGTGGAATTAAATAAACCAATGATTTTTTTCAAATATTATGTAAAAATACACATGAATCCATTTGGTATTTATGAGGGGAATCTTTGGCAAGAAAAATACGTCTATATTCAATCCATATTTGATTTTTATGTAATAGTGGCTAGTTATTGCACACTTTATTTAATTATTTTTTTCAAATGATGAAAGAATTAAAACACATATTCACATTCAAAGGATGGAAAATGCTTTTGTTAATGTTCAACAAATGTTGACACAACTACCTACATATATCTAATGTTGTTTATCCCACTAGATCATGTATTTACAATTCTCAAATTCATTAAGACATCCCCATGATTGCAACAACATACATTTGTATTACAAAAATGTTATGTTATTGAAAGTGCTTTATGTGGGTTACAAATATTATCGTCCTTTATCATTTTAACAACAAATTGCCAAATAATTAATTAAATTTGAAATTTTAACTTCAACACTTGGTTTTTAATTTAAATTTTTTTTTCAAGTAATGAATATACAAAATAATAAACAAGATATTGTCAATTATATGGAACAATCTATTGTGTTTAGACTACCCCAATTTTAAGCCATTGTTATGGAAGGTTTACGATTCAAAACCTAATAATTGAACTTTTGATTTTATTAAAATTTTGGCAAAAGTTTGGCAAAATGAAAAATAATTTAATTTATGTCGAAATGGTCAAGGTACTATGATAGTGTCCTTCAATCATTGACAAAAAAGACTTGATCATTTGTTTAATGTTTTCTCATTGAATTTGTTGTAGATTATGACAACAAATGCTAATAAAAGGGAAGAAAATAATATATAATTTGTTAATATTGTGACTCAAAAAAATATAAAAATATATATTTTTATCTTTTCTTTGATAATTGACATAGCTTCAAAGTTGGTCATTCCAAATGGCATAGTGCATATAATATGCATCAAACATAAATCAATTTAGTGAGAAGAGGATTTATTTATAATTTTGATAATAAAAATGCACATACAATGAGGGTGAAAGCAAAATAGGGTGGACAACAAAACAACATTAGTCCACAAATAGTTCAAAATAAAATTGAATTTTAAAATTTTTTTTGGAAATTTATTGATTATAATGAAATTATTATATGAATTTTAACTTTAAGAGTCCCTACTATGAATCTTTTTCAATGTATGTATGAAAAGTAGGTGTTGAAAAACATTAATTTAAATATCTAAATGGAATTTGTAAATTGATGTAGTGTTTGAAGTCCTTAATTTGGCATTAAAAAAAAGAAATAAAAATTATTTCTTGATTTTTTGACCTTAAGTGTTATAAACCTTTAAAGTTTCATTTCATTTCCAAAAATTATGAGCACATTCAACTAGATTCATTGTAAGCATTAGTTCCATAACCATTTTCTTATGTACTATGATAGTTATTTTCCTTAGAATTTTGTATTTAATCCATCTTTGATTGAATATTGATTATTTTGATGTAATAACTTCAAGTTTGGAAATTTAAAAAAATTTAGTTTTGTTTATTTGAGTCCTTTTCTAAATGATATTCATAGTGCATTTGAGTTGCATATAATATCGTAATTTGGACTTAAGAAAATATGGATTGTGATAGTCCAAAATACTCATTGTAGTGTGTTTTCACCCATGAGTTGAGCAAACATAAAATCATAGGCTCATGGAAATTGCCAACAAAGAATGACGCACACATATGGATGGAAATTTTTCTTAATGTAGATATTGGGTCTCCACTATGAATTGTTATTAATTGTACTAAAGCTGAACCATACAATATTAATAATAAACATGTTTTTAAATCATCATGTGTAAGTGTGTCAACTATGTCAAATTCAAATAATGTTGATGGAAAGGATCACATTTTGCATATTCAAAAAATGAGTAGTGAATGTTTTATATTTGATGATTTTGTGTATAGGAAAAAAAAACTTTAAATGAAAATACTCATTTGTTCATTACTAAAAATGTTAATATAGGTAAAAATTTCAAAGTAATTTTTTTAATTCAAATTCTAGTACATTTTTATAACAAAAACCTTCAACTAAATCCTTTAAAAAATATTTTTTTCCTATCGCATACATTGGAATTTAGTAACATTTAACATTGAATATGGAATTAAAATTGATCCAATTTGTTCTATCCATCTTAATTATAAGATTTGCCATCATTGAACTAAAAGTGATTAGACAATTTGATTAAGAAATATGGTTAATTATAAGGATTTAAACATATTGAAATTTATGGACCTTTGATTAAGATCAACTAAATGCATTCACACAATCTAAAAAAAATTAGAAATTTTAATGTCATTATCATTGAATTTTTTTTATCAAATTCAAATATTAGTTTGTGACTCAAAAAATTTCCAAACCAATACAAATGACATTGTTTAACATCAAATTTTTGGATGGAAAAAATCAAATCTTATGAATTGAACCAAATCAAATGTGAAAGTGATAATAATCCATTAACATAATAACATGAAGAAATGTATTTGTCTTTTCATGTCATGGGGAAATCCATTAGGAATCTCCCATTGACAATCCTATTGGCCATCTTCCCATTCAGCCATTTCAACCAATCAATGCCTCTTCATGTCACATAAGAAAATATATATTTCTTTTCATCTCATGGGGAAATGCATGGGGAATTTCCGATTGGCCATCATATTTGCCTTTTCATTATTAGCTTTTTTATTTGGTCTTTCACATTCCAAAGTTAACATTTGGGCCAATAAGATTTTGGCACAAGTGAGTTTTTTTGAAAAGTCATGCCTCATAGAGCTTTGAAAAGGTTTTCTAGAAAGTTGGATCATTTAGAGCCTTGAAGATGGACCAATGGCACAAGAATCCACTCATACATATTGTATGCACAAGATAGGTATCATGATACAAGTTTTCAATTATTTCAATTACAAAATGATGCAAATGTCATGGATGGATTCGTTCAAAATTTTGAATACAAAGACAACCATGTAGGTTGAATTTTTTACTCATGATTATGCAACATTTGATGGCCTAGTAAATGGTGTAGGTGGAATATTCCAAGGTTAAACTAAATTGCTTAATTTACAAGAAGTCATATGGGTATTGTTTAATAACCCCAAATTTGGTCAACTCACATGGACACAAAATGCACATTTGTATGAACATGCAATATGTCCTACATGGATACCAATAAAACCCTTTGTGACTCCAAATGGTTTAATTTATATATTTATTATGTTTTGTTTGATATGTGCTTGTTCTTTGGCCCTTGTCTATGGACATCCAATTGATGCATTTATTACATGATTATATCTTCTATATTTCGGCAACATATGAACTACTTGAAGAATTGGAGAATTCTAGACTAAGTGGTTTTCATAAAGTTTGATGTTATTTTGGGAAGCTTTTAGACTTGAAGTTGAGAAGATGAATGGCAAGAATGAAATGAATGCAAAGATTGTTGAAGAACTAGCAAAAGGAAAAAGAAAAAAATTAGAAATTAGGACAAAAAAAGTGGTAGTTAAAAAAAAATGTACAAAGGAGTTATTGAAGGATGCAAATGATTTTTGTGGTGAAGGATAGATAGGAAATTTCACATGGTCTAGAGTCTTTTTTTTATGAAAGTTTGTCAAGTATCACATCAAAAAGTAATGTGATTTTTAGCCCATGAGAAGTTATATTTCAAAATTGTGGTATGTGTAGTAGAGTTGATTAACTATTATTTTGAAATTTGGTGGTGTGATCTAACAAGGACATGGATGCATGTATAAGCTATTGGATGGACTAAAGGAAGATATGGTATTGTTTATATGTACTACTAAAAACTCACATGGGAATGTCATGATTTTGGGCTTTAAAATGCATGGAAGTCGCATTTGTCATATTTTGAATTTTGAATGTAACACATGCATGGGGTTTGATGTTTTTGGTGGGTGATGGGAGTATCAAATTGACTATGGAAAACCAAGTATATATGTGAAAAATTTAAAAGGATAATAAATACAAAACTAATGTGGAATGAATGTTTATCTTGGGTTGAACATGATGCATGCATTGAAGTGAAGGAGAGAAAATAATTTAAAACATTTGTTAAGAAATTTCGAAGTTGCATAATTTTCATGTTATTCCATGTTGTCCCTTTAAAGTGCATGCTTTTATAAAAATGGATTTGTGAGTGAATTGGTGTAAGATTAGATGATGCAACATCTCAACTAGGTGGGAATAGGCTAAGTATACAATTCCTTACCAATAGAGAGTGCATAGACTTGAGAGTTTTGAAGATTGGACTAAAAAGTTTGATTTGAATGTGCATCTAGTCAAGGGTAGATGCAAGCTACGGTGGCTCACTTTTGTGATGAAACAGTGTTTTTCCCCTAAGTACCTTTAATTCAAATGCTTGTGGTGATTAATATATTTTTGGATCTACTAATTGGGACATGGATCTAAACTAAAATTTTCATTATTAAAAGAAATGTGTGGTTATTTATTGATTTATTTTTTTGTTAGTAATAGTGGATTTATGAAATTGAAAAATATGGACAAGTTGTTTGACTAGAACATCACAAAATGGATTTTTTTAATTATTATTGGGACTCAATATATAATGTAATACAATATGATAAACTCATATGAAGAATCTTATTTTTGAAAACCTTAACCATTTAATAGTTAGGGATTTTTGAATGTTTAAAATTTGACTATATTTTCATAAGTCCATATGAGTTGCAATTTTTGTTTGTTTTTCAATTTTTTTTTCCCAAAAGCATATTTTTTGAAAGTTTTAAATGGGGCATTATTCCTTTGGACTTTGTGGGTTTTTATTAGGACTTCCAAATTTAAAAATGACATTAGCTACACTAAATGCAAGTTTTCACATAGATTTGGGAAGTTTTGTAGGTGATTGAATATGTATCATTCAAATATTAGAATAATAACATTTTTTAAAGTAACAACCATGTTCATTTGAATCATTTAAAAAAATCTTATGTGGACTTGTAGGGAGTGTAATTTATGCCAATATTGAGCCACCATAGCTTGCATCTACCTTCAATAACATGAAAACATTGATGTTCTAAGGTTTGGATCCATAGAAGTTTTTGTAAAACTTGTTCTTGTAATGAGTGAACTTAAGTCAAGTATTATGGGTGAAGGAAAAAAATAAAATAGATCAATGAGTTTCCTTACCCCTATTTTCATTACAATGTATCCAAAGATATCCTTGAATCTATTCGAATTCATCCCATATGATTAGTAATGACACAATTTTTTGTTCAATTAACTATGGTGCATGCCATATTTTGAATGTAAGGATTGACATTTCATTAGTTGGTTTTTTACCTTTTTCAACCTTTACAAATGAAAAATTTCCAAATTGATCCAAATATTACCAATAATACACCAAAATGTGTCTTAATTCACTATGGGTTTCACTAAATTTTGAGTGAATTTGGACATTTTTATCATGGTGAAACCGATTGACCCCCCAATGAACTGGGACCAATTAACATGGACAATGAATTGGTCCACTAGTATTTAGTGAAATGAAAATTTACCAACCCATTTCACTTGCTAATTAATTAATTAGGGAGCATGGAAATCAATTAAGTTTAAATTATTTAATATTTAACGTAAAATTTAATATTTTTGATAATTTTATGATTTTCAGCCTATGAATTATTGACACATGTCACTACCTATATTAGGTTAAAAACCTAACCATGTAATCAACCTAAGTAGGCACCTACTCTAGGGAACTACATAGGAGAATATTTGGTCAATTTACTATTGTTGACCACAAACACACCATTTGTGAAGTTTGATCCCCTAACCTTTAAGATGGAATCAAACACCCCTACCATCAAGCCATCACACTTGTTGTGATAATGTGATATATTGCATTCTATTTATCAATATTTCATTTTTAAAATTACAAAAACATAACCTTTGAAAATTCATATTTTATTCAAATTTTGTCCAAATGAAATGATTAAAGTTTAGTTTAATTTCTTTTCAATATGTACATAATTACATTTATTTCGTTTTGAAAGTGTAAAATCATTTGAATTTTTTTTTTAAATCACTATTCTATAACATTTCAATGACCATTTTTTTGAAAAAGAAAATGTTTAATAAATAGACATAAGATTTTGCTAATATAATAATATTATCTATGTTAGGTTACTTTAAGTTATTCTACCATTACTTTTCATTATCTAAAGTTATTTCACCCTACATTACTTACAATTATTTATGGCTATTTTTAACTATTTCACTTTAGGTTACTTTCGATTATTTTAAATTATTTTATTTTACTTTTGGTTATTTTTGGTTATTGAACGTTATTTCACCTTATTCTATTATTGGATATTCTAAGCTATATTACCATAGGCTATTTGTGGTTATTCTATTGGTGCCTATTGTTGGTTATTCTATTAATGGTTATTTTATTGGTGGCTATAAATGGTGATTATATTAATGATTATTGGTGGAATTATTTTATTAATGGTTATTGGTAACTATTATATTAATGGTTATTAACATTTATTTTATTAATGGCTACTAATGGGTATTAATGGTTATTTTATTAATGGTTATTAGTGGCCATTTTATTAATAGCTATTGGTGGCTATTATATTAATGACTATTGGTGGTTATTATATTAATGGTTATTTTATTAATGGTAATTGGTGGTTATTAATGGTTATTGGTGGCTATTTTACTAGAAACTATCGTTGGATATTTTATGCTATATTATTATAGATTATTAATAGTTATTTTATTGTAGGTTATTTTTAATTATTTTTCATAAACTATTATTGGTTATTATAAGTTATTTTACCTTAAACCATTATATTATATTTTAATTTATTTTAAATTGTTATATTTAGGATAAAATAACTAATAATAACACGAAATAAAATGACCTTGAATAACCTAAAGTATAACTTGAAATAAAATAACTTAAAGTAAAAAAGTTATAATAATTTAGTTAGAATATTTTAATGTATAATTTATATATATAATATTTTAGGTGTCTGTCTGTCCGGTGGTCGTCCTCCTTGGGGATAAAGGGGTTAGAGTTAGCACATCTTATATATTAAAGGACGCCAGGATGAAATGAAACTTTCCATCCGTCCATCCAAGTTCCTCATCCCGGAAGAAGAAGATGATGGAAGAGGATGAATGGCAGCAGCAACAATTTATCCAAATGTTTATGTGATCCAATCTTGTAGTTTATGAAAAACTCCTCTAATCTTGCAATTTGCTAAAAGCTACAAACTAATTTTTAAAAACTAAAAATTGTTGAAAAAAAACATGAGAAATATGAGAAGAAATATTTTTAAAACACACATGAAATTTCAAATTAAAAAAGAAGAAGACAAGTTATTAATAAATAAATAAAATGAAACAAAGTTGTAACAAAAAAGAAAAAGACAAAACAAATATTTTTTTAAAAGGGAAAAACGTTGAAAAAAAAAACAAAAAAACACTTTAACAATTAGAAACTTTTTTTAAACACTTAAAAATAGAAACAAAATGAAAACATATAAAATAAATATATTTAAACATGAAACAAAAAAGGGA
>Ga0116228_10005333_pt1 | contig 11463 bp, 8 predicted proteins | sample S1TSphfallax_2_FD_89694 | JGI IMG/M metagenome (GOLD analysis project Ga0116228, IMG submission 89694) | Host-associated microbial communities from peat moss isolated from Minnesota, USA - S1T2_Fc - Sphagnum fallax MG | ecosystem: Host-associated > Plants > Peat moss > Unclassified | place: USA...
ACCAAGAATATCGCGAATCGGGCGGAAAAATTGAACGTCACCATCTCCAAGCAGACCGCGGAGTTCACGCGTGGCAGCAAACTCAACATTTACAAGAAGGCGCGGCTGGCGGCGCGCGTTCGCGAGGGCATGAATGCGCTCGGCTACCCGAAGCCGTTCATCAAATCATTCTCCTACGATCTGTTGGCGCGGCTGCAGACGGCGGCCAAACAAGCGAGGTGAACGTTTCCGGCCTGGTCGCGGAAGCGGTTGCCCTGCATCGGGCCGGGCGCGTCGCCGAGGCGACCGCAGGCTATCGACGAGTTCTCGACCAGATTCCGAACCATTTTGACGCGACGCATCTGCTCGGCGTGATCGCCCTGCAGGAGGGACGTCTCGATGAGGCCGAGGAATTCATTAGCCGGGCGCTGCGCTTCAACGCCAAGGATTGGTCCGCCCTCAACAATCTGGGGATGGTGCATCTGCGCAAGGGCAACCTCGAACTCGCGCAGGCGCAATTCGAAAGGGCCATCAAGGCAGAACCGAAGTCGGCGGATGCGCTGGCGAATCTCGGCACGGTGCTGCGCGAGTTGGGCCGGCCGCGCGACGCGCTGGTGCCGCTCAACAAGGCGCATGCCGTCGATCCGCGCTCGAGCATGGTGTGCAACCTCTTGGGCGCCTGTCTGCTCGACATCGGTGATGTCCGTGGCGCGGTGAAATTATTCGACGCGGCGACGCGGGCCCAACCTGACGATGCGGACGGCTGGGCCAATTTGGCGGTGGCATTGAACCGCAGCGGCGAGCCTGCGCGGGCGCGGATCGCGGCCGACAAGGCGGTCGAGCTGCGTCCCGACTCCTCGTCGGCGCTCGCGGCCCGGGCCGCGGTCGAATTCGAGAGCGGACAGGTCGAGGCGGCGATCGTGACGTACGAAGAAGCCATCGAGCTTGCGGATCCTTCGGTGCAGACCGTGACTGCGTTGGCGAACGCGCTGTGGACCAGCGGCCGTTGCGATGAAGCGATGGAGCATTTACGTCAGGCGACTCTACTCGACGGCGAGAACGTCATGGCGCGATGGAAGCTCGCGATCTCGCACTGCCGGCCGTACTACGATGCGGTGGACGCCATCCAGCCCTCGCGCGAGGCGTTCGTCCAGGCGCTCGATGACCTGCAGGCGTGGTTCCGCGCCACGGCGCGACCCGAGGCCTACCTGGCCGTGGGTTCGACCCAGCCGTTCTACCTTGCTTACCAGCCGTTGAACAACCGGGAACTCTTGAGCCGGCACGGCGATTTGTGCAGCGAATGGATGGCGACCATGCCGCTCAAACCGAAGCGTGGCCGGCCGCATGCCGCCGCGGCTACGCCCAAGCTTCGGATCGGCATCGCATCTGCGCACATTCGCGATCACTCGGTATGGAACGCGATCACCAAGGGCTGGGTGCGTCACCTGGACCGCAGCCGGTTCGAGATTGTTCTCTTCAGGCTCGGCCGCGACAGCGATGCGGAGACCGAATGGGCGAAGTCCGAGGTGGCGCATTTCGAGGAGTCCTTAACCACCGTGCAGGGCTGGGCGGAAGCGATCAGCGACGCCCGCCTGGATGCGTTGATCTACCCCGAGATCGGCATGGATGCCCTGACCACGCAGCTCGCGGCGTTGCGGCTCGCTCCGGTGCAGGCGGCCAGCTGGGGTCATGCGGAGGGCACCGGCCTGCCGACCATCGATCTGTACCTTTCCGCCGAGTTGTTGGAGCCGGCCCAAGCCGAGGACAACTACCGCGAAACGCTGGTGCGGCTGCCGAATCTCGGCGTGTGCGTGGAGCCCCTCACGCCCACGGCGGCAACCCCGGATCTCAAGTCGTTGGGCCTGCCCGCCGACGAGCCGCTGCTGTTGTGCCCGGGCACTCCGTTCAAATACTCGCCGTTGTATGACGTGCTTTGGGCGCGCATCGCCAGGGGCCTCACCGACCACGGCAAGGGTGGCTGGGGGCGGCTTGCCGATCGCCTTCGCGGGCGCAAGTTCGGGCGGCTGGTCTTCTTCCGAAGCGGCAACGGGACCATGGATCATCTCGTCATGCAGCGTTTACGCCGCGCATTCGACCGGGAGAAAGTCGACTTCGATGCGCACGTGTGCCTCGTCCCGCATTTGGACCGTGCACAGTTCTTCGGCCTGATGCAGCAAGCGGCGCTCATGCTCGACACTGTGGGTTTCTCCGGCTTCAACAATGCACTCCAGGCTGTTGAGGCGGGCTTGCCGCTGCTGGCCCGCGAGGGATCGTTCATGCGCGGGCGCCTCGCGAGCAGCATCATGCGGCGCCTCAAATTACCGGACTTGGTGGCCACCACGGACGAGGAGTTCGTCGAGCGGGCGATCGCACTCGCGGCGGACCCGGCGAAACGGGCGACTCTTCGTTCCGAGCTCGAGTCGCGACGCGGCATCCTGTTCAACGACTTGGAACCGATCCGTGCGCTGGAACGGTGTTTGACCGAGGCGATCGCCAAGAGCGGCCGTCAGACCTGAATGTGTTCCGGCGGCAGACTGTTGAGATGCCGCTCGTAAATCTGCGTGTACGCATCCTCGAGGTGGCGGGCGAACCGCGGGGTGTCGAACAGCCGGGTGGTAAGGCGGTTGGCGGCGAGCTTTTGGCGGATGCCGGCGAGCCGCTCCGGGTTCCTTCCTAAGTCCACGGCCAACTCCTCGTAGGCTGCCGCGGACGTGGTGACGAGTTCGGGTAACTCGATCGCCCGCAGCAAGCTCGCCGCCACCCTTCCGGCAAACGAATTGCCGGCGCAGGTCAGCACCGGCAGTCCCGCCCACAACGCGTCGCTCGCCGTGGTGCCCGCGTTATACGGCAGCGTGTCGAGAAAAAGGTCCATGGTGCGAAAGCGCGCCAGGTAGGCCTCACGCTTGAAATGCCTGCCGAATATCAGGCGGTGGCCCGGCACGCCGCGCCGCTCCGCCTCGTTGATCAAATTCCGCGCCACGATGTCGTTGGCGGCATAGAGGTAGAGCACGCTGCCCGGCACGCGCTGCAAGATTTTCATCCAGATCGAAAATACCGCGGGCATGATCTTGTAGTTGCTGTTGAAGCAGGCAAAGACGAAGCCCTCCGCGGGCAGACCGAGCTCCGCGCGCGTGATCTTCTGCTCGGCAACGCGCCGCTGCGAGTCGTTCACCTGGTAGCTCGGCAGATAAATGATTTTTTCCGCGTAGTGCGGCCGGTCCGCGGCCGGGATGATGGTCGTATCCGCCAGCAAATAATCCATGTAGGGTACGCCCAGGGTGCCGAGATAGCCCAGGTAACTCAATTGCAGCGGGGCGGGCCGAAGCGCGAAGATCTTCATCCGCGCGTGTTCGGTGAAGCCGCCCAAGTCCACCGCGATATCGATCTTGAGTTCGCGCGCGAGCGACGCCACCTCCAAGTCGGACTTGTCGGTGACGTCGATGAACCGGTCGAATGCACTCTCCAGGCGGTCGCGCATGGAATCATCCGCTTCGGGGCCATACGCAAAAGCGGTGATCTCGAACCTTGCGCGATCATGGGTCTCGAACAACTCCGCGGCCAGCCACGCCACCGGGTGATCGCGAAAATCCGCGGAGAAATAACCGATCCGGATCTGGTCGCGGCGCGGCCGGGGGGCGTCGGCGCCCAAAGAATCATCGGGTAACGATTCGTTGCGCATCCAGATTTCCGCGATCTTCCGCTGCAATGGCGCCGAATCGAACAGCGCCAAGCCCGCAAACGGGGGGAGCAACGGCTGGTCCGCTTCAATGCCTCGCTGCAAGGCCAGCAAATCCTCATCGAGGTGGTCCCACTGGCAGATCAGCATCTGTACGTGGCGGCGGTAACCGAGCAAATATTTTTGCGTAGGCTTGAGTGCGATGCTCTGATCAAAGCTCGCGATGGCGTCCTCGTACCGGCTCAAGTTGAGCAGGGAGAACGCCCGGACTTGGAATGCTTCGGCACGGCCGGGATCGAGGGCGATGGCCTGCTCGCAGCCGGCCAATGCTTCCTCATGCCGCTGCAACTCCTGCAGCACGCCGCAGCGATTCAGATGCGCCTCGACCTCGTCGCTCTTCAGACGTATGGCCTGCTCGTAGCTTGTCAGCGCCTCCGCGAAACGCTTCAACTCCTTGAGCGCGAAACCGCGACTTGAGTACACCAGATAGCAGAGCGCGTGCGCCGGGTTCAGCGCAACCGCCGCGTCGTAATCTTCAATGGCCGCCGGGTGCCGCTTCAAGTCAAGCAGCACGTTGCCCCGGGTGACGTAAGATTCGAAGTGGTCGGGTTTGAGCGCGATGGCCTCACTCAAGGCCTTAAGCGCCGCCTCTTGGCGCCCGAGCGCGACCAGCGCGAAGCTTTGCTGGAAATGTGCCAGATAGGTCGCCGGATCGCCCGAGGAGCACTCGATCGCCGCAGCGAAGCTGGCAACCGCCGCTTCGTGGCGCTGCAGCTGATGCAGGACGCCGCCGCGACGGAAATGGGCTTGGGCATGGTCGCCTTTGAACTCGAGGGTCTGGTCCAAAGCGATGAGGGCCTCGTCGAGGCGGTGCTGGTTGAGCAGCGCGAGCGCCCGACCGAAATGCGCCAGGTGAAGGGGAAACCCCGGCGGGTGATGCCGGATCGCCTGGTCGTAGCTGCCGATGGCCTCGTCGAAACGGGAGAGTTCCTGCAGCACATTGCCGCGATTGACGTGTGCGTCGGCGTAATCGGCCTTAAGCGAGATGGCGCGATCGTAGCTCGTCAGGGCCTCCTCGAAGCGCCCGAGCTGCTTCAAGACCGAGCCGCGATTGTAGTGGGTCAGGACATCGTCGGGGGTGAGCGCGAGCGCCCGATCGTAACTTGCCAGCGCATCGTCCCAGCGGCCGAGCCGTTCGAGCACGGCACCGCGGTTACAGTGCGCGTAGGCGAATTGCGGGTCGAGCGCAATGGCGCGGTCGTAGGCCGCCAGCGCCGGCTGCCACCGTCCGAGGCGGTTCTCGGCATTGCCGCGTTGATAGTGATCTTGTGGATCAGTGGCCCGCGCCTTGAACCGATCGAGAAATTTGAATGCCATTCATTCCTCATGCGCCACATCGTCGCCGCCTGCCTGCGTCTCGTCGGGAATCTTATGCTGCTCCGTGAGCCAGGCTCCCAAGTCGATCAAGCGACAGCGATCACTGCAGAACGGCCGATAGGGAGATGCCGGCGACCACTCGACCGGCCGCCGGCAGGTGGGACACTTCACGCGCAGCACGTGAGCAGGAACGGCACGTTGGCATCGACGTGCACCTGACGCGACGAGGCGCTCGACCATTGCCTGAAACGGATGGTGCAACGATGCCCGCTGCCGCTGATTTCGGGAAACAGATCGATATCGGGGGGCATGGTCACCCGCACCAGTTGACACGGATTGTCACGGTCGAATTGCAGCTGAAAAATGCCGCCCACCGCCGTCTCCGCCTTGCATTTGGCGTTTTGCCGGGTGAGCCACAGAAGTTCGGCAATGCTGTCGCACAGCGGCCTGATGAGCGTCAGCCAGGTATTGAATTCAGCGGTGCGCACCTCGGCGGGCCGCGTCAGCCAGAAGCAGTAGTCCGGCAGGTCGAAGTCGCAGGTGCCGCCGGGGATGGCGCTGCGGTGCTTGATCGCGCTCAGGAATTCCGAATCCCGCAAGGGCCCCATGAAGTTGCCGCCGGCGGACGACAGTTCATCGCGCATCTTCAACAGATTCATGGTCAGCGATTTCAAACGGCCGTGATCGACTCCCGACTTGGTCTGGAATTCCTTCAGCACGTTGACGTGCCGCTCCAGCTCCTTCAAGACTTCGCTACGCGAATCGCCGCGCGCCGTAATCGCGAGGATCTCCAAGAGGCTGGTCACGGCGGAGCGCGTGCTCCAGGGATTCGGGAAATCGGCGTGGTAGGAGGCCTGGGTGTAAAGAAATTCCAGCCGCAGAAACGTGCGCATGCGCTCGTTCAGCGGTTGTTCATAAACAACGGGAGCCAATTCCGGCTCGGCATCGGGACGAGGGTCTAAGTAAGAGTTCATCCCTTATTCTGAGCCAAGCCGGCTGCCAGCCGCAAATAGCTGTCATGCAACCCATCAACCGCGTGGCGCAAATCGGTAACGCTGCCGGTATTGACCAGGACGTCGTCCGCCGCCTGCAGGCGGGTGGCGCGGGGTGCTTGAGCCGCCAGGATGGCCCGGGCCTCATCTGCCGTGCCGCCGTCGCGCGCCATGACCCGGGCAATCTGCAGCGCTTCGGGCGCGTCCACGACCAAGATGCGGTCGATCCCGTCGCCGGCCCCACCCTCCACCAGCAGGGGTATGGCCATGACCACGTACGGCCCGGCCGCGCGCTCCACGTCACGTTCCATATCAGCGCGGATCAGCGGGTGCAGGATAACTTGCAATTCGCGGCGTTTTTCCGGGTCCGAGAATACCAGCCGTCGCAGTGCGCCACGATCGAGCCGGCCGTCGGCGGCCAGGAGATGGCCGCCGAAGGTTCGCAGTACGCGGGCCAAGCCGGGAGTGCCCGGCGCCACCACGCGCCGGGCCGACTCGTCGGCGTCGATCACCGGCACGGCCAATTCCAGGAAGCGCTGCGCCACCGTGCTCTTGCCGCTGGCGATTCCGCCGGTGAGTCCGATGCGCAGCCGGGGTGTCATGGCTGCTAGTGCTGCAGCCCCGACAGGCGCAGATAGCCCGCGACGATGCCGTTCCCGTACATCATCGCAAGCCATCCCGCGGCGGCCAAATACGGGCCGAAAGGCATCGGCGCGGCGCGATCGCGGCCGCGCGCGACGATCATCAAGACGCCGATGACCGCCCCGGTGGCTGCCGCCAGCAAGATCACCAACGGCAGCAGCCGCCAGCCCAGCCAGGCGCCGAGCGCGGCAAACAGCTTGAAATCGCCGTAGCCCATGCCTTCCTTGCCGGTGACCAGTCGAAACAGATGGTAGACCGCCCACAAACTCAGGTAACCCGCGGCGGCGCCCAAGATGGCGTCGGCGGGCGCCACCGGGATTGATTGCCCCGCGGCGCCGAAGATGACCGCCGCGAGCAGACCGGCCCATAGCAAGGGTAGCGTGATGTCATCCGGCAGGAGTTGATGGTCGACGTCGATGCCGGTGAGTGCCACCAAGCTCCATGTGACCAGCAGCGCGCACCCCAAGGGTATGCCGAAGCCAAAATGCCACGCCGCCACCGCAGAGAGCACGCCGGTCGCGAGTTCGACCCCCGGGTAGCGCCAGGAGATGGGCGCCTTGCATGCGGCGCAGCGGCCGCGGAGCAGCAGCCAGCTCACCAGCGGAATGTTTTGCCAGGCAGCGATCGGCGTGCGGCAGGTGGGACAGGCAGAGCGCGGAACGCTCAACGTAAAGTGGGTCGGCAGATCGGCGCCGGCCAGCGCCGGCTCCGCGACCGGCGCCGGCAGCAGCTCGTTGGCCTGCATCCGCCATTCCCGTTCCAGCATGATCGGCAGCCGATAGATCACGACGTTCAAGAAACTGCCGATGGTGAGGCCGAGCACGAATACCGAACCCGCCAACAGCGCGATGTGTTCGGAATAGAGCGCGGCGAGCTCGGTCAGCATCGGCGGGACCTTTAAGAAACGGTGCGCTAGCCCACCACCTGGCCCAGTTTGAAGATCGGCAGATACATGGCAATCACCATGCCGCCGACCAGCACGCCCAACACCGCCATGATCAACGGCTCGAGCAGGCTCGACATGCTGTCCACGGCATTGTCGACCTCGGCCTCGTAGAAATCCGCCACCTTGCCCGACATGGTGTCGAGAGAGCCGGATTCCTCGCCGACGGCGATCATCTGCACCACCATATTCGGGAACAGGCCGGTGTTCTCCATCGCGCGCTGCAGACGCTGGCCGGTGGCCACCTCATCCTTCATGCGCAGCACGGCCTCCTCGTACACGATGTTACCGGTGGCGCCGGCCACCGATTGCATCGCTTCGACCAACGGCACACCCGCCGCAAACATGGTGGCGAGCGTGCGCGCGAAACGCGCGATCGCCGCCTTGATGAGGATGGGCCCGATGATGGGAAATTTGAGCAAAATACGGTCCGACGCCAGCTGCATCTTCTTCGAGCGCTTGTAGAAATAGAAGAACGTGTAGCCAGCGCCGCCGATCAACAGGGCCACCCACCAGCCCTGGCTCTGAACGAAGCGGGACAAATTCACCACCATCTGGGTGAACGCCGGCAAATCGGCGCCGAAGCCCTTGAACAGCTCCTCGAACTGCGGGATCACGAAAATCAGCAAAATGACCGAGACGATGACGGCGACGACCAACACGGCGATGGGATAGAACAAAGCCTTCTTGATTTTCTTCTTGAGCGCCTCGGTCTTTTCCTTGTAGGTGGCGATCTTGTCGAGCAATGACTCGAGCGCACCGGCCTGCTCGCCGGCTTCGACCAGGTTGACGAACAGATCATCGAAGAACAACGGAAACTTGGCCAGCGATTCGTGCAGCGTGCTGCCGCCCTCGATGCTGGCCTTGATGTCCAGCACCAGCTTTTGCATGGCGGGCTTCTCATGCCCGTTGCCGATGATCTCGAATGCCTGAACCATCGGGATACCGGCGGACATCATGGTCGCGAGCTGGCGTGCGAATACCGCGATGTCCTCGTTGGTGACCTTGCCGCCCGAGCGGAAGGCATTACTCTGTGTCTTGACGCGCGTCGGCGCCACGCCCTGCCGGCGCAGTTCGGCGCGCAGCGTGGCCTCATTCGCCGCCAGCGATTTGCCGCGAACCTTTTGGCCGCGCTTGTCCTTGCCCTCCCAAACGAATTGGGTTTCTTTCTTGGTCGCTCCGGCCGAAATCGCCATTTTGCTCTAATCCTTGCGTTAAGCGTCTATTCGATGGTGACGTTGTTGATCTCTTCCAGACTCGTCACACCGGCTTTGACCTTCTCCAGACCCGACCGCCGTAAATTCCAGATGCCGTCCTTCGATGCCTGGTCGCCGATGTCCAGCGCACCGCCGCCCTGCATGATGATGCGGCCGATCGTTTCGGTCACCGGCATCACCTGGTAGATGCCCATGCGGCCCTTGTAGCCGTCGGTACACGAGCTGCAGCCGACGGCTTTGAAGACGCGAAAGCCGCGCTCGATGTCGGCCTCGTCGAAGCCTTCCTTGCGCAGGGCGTCGGCGGGAATGTCGATCGGCTGCTTGCAGTTGACGCACAGCTTCCTGGCCAGACGTTGGGCAATGATGAGGCTCACCGAGGTGGCGATGGCGTACGGCTTGACGCCCATGTCGACCAGACGCGTGAGCGTCTGCGGCGCATCGTTGGTGTGCAGCGTGGAGAGCACCAAGTGACCGGTCTGCGCGGCTTTGATCGCGATTTCGGCGGTCTCGAGGTCGCGGATTTCGCCGACCATGATGACGTCGGGATCTTGACGCAGAAACGCGCGCAGCGCGGCCGCGAAGGTCAGGCCAACCTTGTTGTTGACGTTCACCTGGTTGATGCCGGGCAGATTGATTTCCGCCGGATCCTCGGCCGTGGAGATATTGCAGTCCTCGGTATTGAGAATGTTGAGGCCGGTGTACAGGGACACCGTCTTGCCGCTGCCGGTGGGGCCGGTCACGAGGATCATGCCCTGCGGCTTGGCGAGATAGCGCAGGTAGGTCTCGCGCTGCACCGCTTCGTAGCCCAAGGCATCGATGCCCAACATTGCGCTCGACGGATCGAGAATACGGGTGACCACCTTCTCGCCAAAGAGCGTAGGGCAGGTGCTGACGCGAAAGTCGATGGCGCGGTTCTTGGACAGGCGCATCTTGATGCGGCCGTCCTGCGGCACCCGGCGCTCGGCGATGTCGAGCCGGGCCATGACCTTGAGGCGCGCGACGATCTTGATCGCGAGCTGCACCGGCGGCAGCGCCACTTCCTTGAGCACACCGTCGAGGCGGGTGCGGATCCGGAAAATCTTTTCGTAGGGCTCGAAATGGATGTCCGAGGCGCCCTTCTTGATCGCATCGAGCAAGACTTTGTTGACGAAGCGCACGATCGGCGCGTCCTCGACATCGTCACGGGCGGACAACTCGACATTTTGCTCTTCATCGCCGCCGGTGACTTCGAGGTTCTCGAGATCGAAGTCATCATCGGTCAAACTCGGCATGACCGCTTCGGCCTGATCGATGGCCCGGGTCACCGCGGTCTGCAGCTTGTCCTCTTCGACCACGACGAACTCGATGCTCATCGAGGTCTGGAAGCGAATCTCATCCAGCGCGTGCAGGTTGGTGGGGTCCGACACCGCGAGGAACAAGCGCTTGCCGCGTTTCATCAACGGCAACACGCGATGCTTTTGCAGCAGCTTTTCGCTGACGGAGCGCACCGCATCCATGTCGGCGGTTATCGCATCCAAGTCGAGCAGCGGCACGCCGAATTCGTTGGAGGCGGAGATCGCGATGTCCCGCGCCGTGGCGAGATTCGCCGCGACGATGTGCGTGACCAGGCTGGTGCGCTTTTCCCGCGACTTGGCAACGGCATCCTGCATTGCCGCTTCATCAAGCAGGCCATCCTGCACGAGCCGCTGCGCGAGCCCGCCCAAGGCCGCGCGGCCGGCGCCACTGACTGCTGCTAGTACATTGTCATTCATGGGTTTAGGGGAGTTTCCAGCTATCGCAACACGCCCGGTAGCGGTAGTTTACAACCTCTGGCCGCGCTATCAATTGTCAAATACCTGGCGCATCTTGGCACACCGGGTGAGGCATCCGGCGTGACTTCGTTCCCAGTATCGGCCCACGGCGCGGCAGGTCACGAATGACACGACGTGGGCAGATACTGAGGCAGCACGGTGGTGCTGGCCCTGGAGCCCGAACCGGCCAAGGTGGCGCTGGCGGGCGCGGCAGCGCTACCGCATTCCCACAATACATCGTTGTTGGCATTGGTGTAGGGAATCAGATACAGCACGTTGCTGCCGGCGGCGGTGATCGCCTTATTCGCCGCACCGCCGTAGGTGACGATGATCGAACCGCTGCTCACCGTGACGCTGCTCTCGTACTTGCCGACCGAGTTGCAGGTGCCCGACAAATTCGACTGGCTCGGCATCACGCCGGTGACCGCATAGTATTCGGCGATCGCCGTCTTCCAGCCGTCCGCCAAGGTCAGACCTTCCGTGACCTGTGCGCGAATGGTGTAGTTCTGGTATGCGGGAATCGCGATCGCGGCGAGTATGCCGATGATCGCCACGACGATCATCAACTCGATCAGAGTAAACCCTCGTTGGATTGTCTTGTACATCGCGCTCCCCACTGAATCATTGATTAAAAAAAAGCCCCTCGAGTGAGGGGCTTCCTTGTCCTCGAGCATTCACCCTCTATCAAAGGTCATGCCAAGGCATTCTCGTTACGAGTGACAGGACGTCGGCAGGTACTGCGGAGAGACCGTGGTGCCTACGGATGTCGAGGTGGCCGTGCTCACGCCACTGCCCGACGGCGCGGTCGCCGAACCACACTGCCACAACACGTCGTTGTTGGCATTGG
>Ga0116228_10005334_pt1 | contig 11462 bp, 10 predicted proteins | sample S1TSphfallax_2_FD_89694 | JGI IMG/M metagenome (GOLD analysis project Ga0116228, IMG submission 89694) | Host-associated microbial communities from peat moss isolated from Minnesota, USA - S1T2_Fc - Sphagnum fallax MG | ecosystem: Host-associated > Plants > Peat moss > Unclassified | place...
GGTCCCGTCGGACAGTTTGCAATCCGGTCGGCGTTTCTGTTGGGCGCCAACCGCGTCATTGCCATTGACGAAATTCCTGAGCGTTTGAACATGGCCCAAGCCGGCGGCGCCGAGACCATCGACTTTTCCCAAGTGGGCACGGTTTATGAAGCGTTGATGGAGCTGACTTCCGGCCGGGGACCCGATTCGTGTATCGATGCGGTAGGCACGGAGGCTGCGCCGCATGGCGCTGTAGATGCCATAGTCGATAATATCAAGACGCACACATTTTTTGGCACCGACCGCGCACACGTTCTGCGGGACATCGTGCGGTGCGTGCGCAAGGGAGGATATCTGTCGGTGCCGGGTGTCTACATCGCCGGAGTGGATAAATTCATGATGGGCGCTTTCGTCGCGAAGGGACTCACCATGAAGTCCGGTCAGACCAATGTGCAAGCGTACATAGCCCCACTGATGAAATTGATCGAAGACGGCAAGATCGATCCGAGCTTCGTGGTCACTCACGAGCGACCGCTTGCCAAGGGCCCGGAGCTCTACGAGACGTTCCGCGATAAAAAGGACGGGTGCATCAAGGTCATGCTGCGGCCCGATGGCACAGCGTAACCTGATAAAAAAGGTGGCAGGTAAAACAACCGCATGCCCGCACGACTCCCCGCGCTGATTTTGGCAGCGCTTTTCGCCGTCGCGGCATACGCCGAAGGGCAACGGCCGCTACAACCGGAGCTCCTCGTGCGCGACGGGCTGTTGTTCACCATGGCCCCCGATCAGCGCACGCCATTCATCGGGTACTTCACCGTAGCGCCCAACGGCAACATCCTCATGGTTGCCCCCGGCAATCCGCCCGCCACACTCAATGCGCATCAAACTCTCGACGTCCACGGCCATTGGGTCATCCCTGGTTTCATCTCCGCGCACTCGCACCTCTGGCAGGCGGCCTTCCGCGGTCTTGCCGCCGACAGCACTCTGACGGGGTGGCTCACCGCGGTCTATGACCACAGCGGCAACAAGGCGCGCCCCGAAGATCTCTATTGGTTCACCCTCGACGGCGCACTCGACCACCTTCAGCACGGCATCACCTCGGTCTATAGGTTCGACTACGGCGGAGACAGCGGCTGCTCACCGGTGCCGGCCGACGTTGCCCACACCTGCAACGGCTACGCGTTCCGCGCCGAGATGGACTCCGGTATCCGCTTCGTTCATGGCTATGACGTCGGCGAAGCTACGGCGCCCGGCATCACTCCTGCCTACACCGCCGCGCAGGCCCGCATCCCGCTCAAAGCCTTCCTCGACTACGCGCAGCAAGCGTCCGCGAAGGCCGATCCGCAGCAGTATTTGTCGACGATGATCAATGGCTACACCGCGTTCTCCGATACCGAAAGCCAGGCTTACCTCGACAAGGCCCTCATGCAGGAGTTTCACCTTCACAACCAATCCCACTACCTTGAGCCACCCGAGACCGCGCAGGCAGAACAATCCAAATTCCCCTGGTTCGCCGACAGCGGGCTCCTCGGCCCGGACCTCATCTTCGGCCATTTCATCCACACCACGCCGCAAATCATCGCTGCCACCGGCAAAGCCCACGCCGCCATGAGCTGGAACCCGCTCTCCAACGGCCGCCTCGCCAGCGGCGTGCCGGACATACCCGTCTATCTCAAGGCCGGCATCCGTGTGGGCATGGGGGTCGATGGCGAAGCCTCAGCCGACCTGGCCGACCCCTTTGAAAACATGCGCACCGGGCTTTACGCCATCCGCGACAAGTACGAGAGCGCTTCCGTCATGAGCCCCTACGACGTACTCCGCCTGCACACCATGGGCAGCGCCGACGTCCTCGACATCGCGGATAAAGTCGGCTCACTCGAACCCGGAAAATTGGCGGACTTTCTCATCATTGACCCCACCCGTTTTGGTCCGGTCTCTGATCCCTACGCCTCGCTCGTCTTCGTCGCCTCGGAACCGGACCTCGAAAGCGTCTATGTCGGCGGTACCCTCCGCGTAGAGCACCATGGCCGCCTCGTCAACCAGGATACCAGCAAGGTCGACACCGAAGTCCGCCAACGCGTCGCCCGCATCCGTGCTGACGAATCGGCGTCGGCAAAAAAATAAGGCGGTCGTGTGGTCGCATGGAGAAGTTTTAGGGGGACTACACGATCGCGCGACGTTGACCGACGATTGGTAGCCTGAAAGCTTAACTATTGTCGAGTACATACCTGGCCCAACTAGGGGCCATAACCGCTGGCGACTTACGAAGATTGCTGTGAATCTGGCCCTGGCGAATTCAATTATTTTAAGGCGGAGGTTTTATGACTGGCACATTAATACCGATTTGGATCATTGGCGGTCCATTTATTGGCCTGCTGATACTGTCGTTTTCCTTCAAAGGTTCATCGGCGATGGAGGGCGGTCCAGGGCTGCGCTCTCAGGACCGTGACGTTATTACGCGTAAGAACGCTGTCCCGTACTGAGCGGCGATCCCGGCATGGCGGGGGCCGGCCCCCTCCATGCCGTTTATCTTCGGATTGCGCGTTGTACGACTAACGGCTATTTTGGCACCGAAACTGTATCCCGCGACGGACGCGAATCGGGCCACCATTCAGGTTGTCGGGAGATAAGATCTGTCGGCCACGGGTAATGATGACCCGATCAGCCCGGGCCAGACGGGCTACCGCGTCCCGGATGCGGGGCATCAATACACGCCAAGACTCATCTTCGATAGGAGCGAGCGTTCGAGCGATCTCCGAGGGACACGCTGAGGCGTCCTCATCGCGCTGCGCCAATGAAGTCAGAACCGCCTGCTCAATTTCATTATCGGAAATCGCAAATTGCCCACCGATGCCCTTGATCCGCAAGGCGCGTTTCAGGATTTTATCCAGCGCTGTCGTCACACAGCCTCGATCAGCGTCGCATCGTTATTCAAAGATGACGATCCCCGTGTGACGCTTGCCTACGAAGAAGAGCGACAAAGGCTGCTCCGCTTCTCGTTGCCAATGATCTAGCTTCTGGTCAACATGTACGCGAGGACCCAACGCAGTTCTACGAGGCACGCCAATGACCGCTCGCAAGAAATCATCTAAACGCAAGAAAAAGGCGGTCTGGGAGAAGCCCGCGCCGAAGAATTCTTTACACAAGGCCTTGTCGCCGGCGAAGAAGAAAGCCGCGAAGTCCGCGGCACGACGCGCCGGGCGTCCCTATCCGAATCTGGTAGATAATATGCGTGCCGCTGCGCATTCGTGATTCTATCGTCAACCAGCGCGGGCCTCGTGCGAGATGTCTCACACAAGCATGGTCGTGGCGTGCACTCAGAATGGTCGCTCCACCCGGGCGGCGAGTACTTCCGCCGGTGTCGGTTGCCTTTTGATCTCGATATCCTCTGCACCCAAGCGGATCAAACCACGGCCCGCGAATTGCTCCAACCACCCCATCATGGGCCATATCCGCCACTTGCCGTAAAATCGGCGAGCGTTTCGTACGATATCGGCGAAGTGCTGCAGCGGTGGATCAAATACCGCATGATGTTGGTGGACTGCGCCTTCCCCACCATGAAACATCAGAGGGACGCCGGCCGCCTCGGCGCGAAATCCAAAATCCGTATCCTCGGCGCCGTAGCCCGTGAACCCCTCGTCGAATCCGCCCAAGGTGAGAAACTGCGATCGCCTGATTGCGAAGGCCAGCGACCAAAAGAGGCCGTAATTGCGCTCGCGCCGACTGCCTCGCTCGGGGAAAGCACGCACGGGGTGCGGTTGCGCGATTCTCCACAGGGATTGCTCGGTCAAGCGGTCCGGCGATTGCCCGGGTGCCAAATATCTCACTTCCACACAAATGAGAGCCGCCATTTCGGCTAGCTCGTGACCGATGGCGCCGACCACCGATGGCATCGGAATGCAATCGACGTCAAGAAAGAACAGCGATTCCGACACCGCTGCCTGGGCAGCGGCATTCCGGGCGGCGGCGAGTGGCAGTCCGGAGTTACCCATCGGGATGACCCGGATCGGAAATGTCGCGGCGGGCGCAACCCAATCGCCATCCATGTCGATCACGATTAACTCGGCGGGCATCACCTCGCTGTGTCGCAGGCCCTCAATCAATCGGATGAGGAACTCGGCGCGACCCTTCGCCAACGTCAACACGCTGACACCCGACCTCATGTCGATCGCTCCGCGGTCGCGAGCAGCCACTCACAGGCCGACTGCGCACCACCAACTACGTGTAAACGCGCCTGGTCGCGAGGATTCAATGACCGTGCCCGCCGGATGATTTCCGGCCATTCAGTCGGGTCGGGTAGCCGCTCGAGCACCACGGCGGCACCCAACTCGGCCAAACGACGGGCCTTCGACCCTTGCTCGTCGTACGGGCGAGTCTGAGGCAGGCAGATGAAAGGTCGCCTGGCCGCCAGGACGGAGCTGACGGTTCCATCGCCGGCATGACCCACGACGATCGCTGCCGCGGCAATCTGCGCATCGGCATCTTCCACCCAGCCACGAAATTCCACGTTGATGGGAAGGTCGCCCGGCGGTGCAAGTTGGCCAATGACGCGCCAGGTGTATTGCGGCAGCGAGGCCGCCGCCGCCCTGAGCGCCGCGGCATCCCACATACCGCCACCGGCGCCGCTCACGACCAGGATCCGGTGGTCGTCGACTTGCGCATCCGAGTGCCCACGTGATATTCCGGGCGCATACCACGTCTTGTTGCGCACCCAGTGGGGAGTGGCAACATCGTCGAGATCCGCATGAAACGGCACCAACAGCGCATGGGCCGCCCGAAACGCCTGACAATGAGCCGCGTCATCCCGCCTGCCCGAAAGGCGGACATAGACCGTCGGCACGCCTGCGAGGCGCGCGAGCATCGCGACTTCGACCGACACGTCGATCACGAACAGCGCCGGGCGGGCACGCGCGATCCATTGCGCCACCGTGGCAATTCGCCGCTGAATTCCGGCATGATGCAAGGGCGCGTAATGCAGGCAATCCTCCGGTGACAGAGGATCAATGTATTCACCGATCGCCGGCCGATCGTCGTCCAAATCGACACACCGCAGGCCGTCGGTGCGCTGCGCCAAACCCGTCCCCAGCATCACGAACCGTTCCGGCGCGCAGTGCGCAATCGAAAGCGCCCGCTGCCGGTGCCCATCTCCCTGATGGTGGACGTAGTAGCCGATCAGGCCGGACAAGGATCCGCCAAGGCCGGCAGGGCACATACCATGGAGCCGGCATTTCGCGCATAGAGGTCGATGAGCGAGGTGTTGTTCGGCACGATCGAGGCGGCATCGGAGGCGGCGGACACTGGCCGACGTGATCGCGCATGACTGTCAACGCAGCTGCGGTAAAGATTCTCGTAGCCGTCCAGCATTCTCTCGGCATCGCCCACCGCTTCGGCTCTTGCCCTGCAGGCGCGACGATCGAGCCGCTGGGCCGCCTTCGCGGCGTCGCCCAAAGAAGCCACATCGCCGGGAGCGGCCAGCACGCCACACGTTGAATCGAGCAACTCGGGGATTGCGCCCCGGGCAAAGGCGGCAACGGGCGTGCCACAGGCTAACGCCTCTGCCACCACCAGACCATAGGGCTCCTCCCAGAGCGGCGTGCACAGAAAGACGCTTGCACACCCGATGGCTTCTGCCAATCGCGAATGCGACAAGTGCCCCAAGTAGCGGGTGCCCGCGTGGAGCCGGGGCTCGATCACCTCGCGAAAGTAAATCGGATCGGCAATAGGTCCGGCGATGCGCAGTGGAATATCGGCCAACCGTGCCGCATCGATCGCGAATTCCAACCCCTTCTCGGGGACGATTCGGCCGCACCACATACCGTGTGCGTCCACCTCCGGCTCCGCTCGAAACGCAAAATGACGCAGATCGGCGCCATTCGCCACCACCCGCTCAACGGTTGCTATACGCCCCCAGGATTGCTGTATTTGCGACGATACGGCCACCAATCGATGATGCGACGGATGACTCAAACGCAAGCTACCTTCCATCTCCCAGAACGGCGGCGTATGCAGGGTCGTCACCATCGGCATGGGCAATACCGACGCCATCGCGATGGGCAGATAATGCAGAGAATTGTTGTGGACGATGTCAAAATCGGCATTCATCAGCTGATTCATCAAGTCGCCATAGATGCCGTGTTCCGTCGCGAACGAATCCGCGTCGTCGTGGGTGGGATCGCAAACCGGTTGCGAGCACGCCATGTCCGTGCCGCGTGCCGCAAACAACGTCACCGCATGCCGGCGCTTTTGAAGTTGTTCACATAGAAATCGCGTATGCATTTCCAGGCCGCCGGCATAGGGTTCGCGGATTGCATGCTTGAGGTGGGCAATGACACCGATTTTCATATTGTGGATGCTCGGAATGAGTCGTCGACGGTTAGATGAACCCTGGCGGGCCGGCACGTTCAGCACAACGGCCAACCTACGCGACGAGGCGTGAGTGTCGTAAGACAATGCGTGTCGGTACAATCTTGCCGTCGCGCAACCACCTGCCGCGCGTCTTATTGTTTTGGCCACACCGGCAGTGCGCCACAGCGATGCAGCCGAGGTCGGGCTTTTTTCTTACATATGACGCCTCTCCCGCACGATAAATTATCCACGGTTGGCTAGACGGACTTTAGGGAGGAGATATCCCATGGCGACGGATAAAGCAGCAGTTGCGGGTTTACAGACCGTATCACATCACGGTGCGTCTACACTTCCGGCGGTAATCATCGACTCGTACAACGAAGAATTACGTGACAGTGAAGGATTCATCGGTGACCGAGCCAGTGGAAGAGCGTTTCGGGCGATTCTTGCCGACGAGCGAGAGCGCGTTTGCGAAGGAGATGACGATCCCATTGGCGACGTGCCCAGCGAAGATATCAGCAAGAAAAAGCTGGATAAGGTGATCATCGAAGGCGATCCCGTGGCGGCGGGTGTGGTGCTGGGGACAATCGAAGAATTCTCGCAAGAGTTCGCAGCGGTGATCCGTCGCTTCATGCGCCTGAAGTCCTGGGCTAAGACCGAGCGCATCGCGGTAGGCGGCGGACTTCGAGACAGTCGGATTGGAGAACTCGCCATAGGTCGCACCGGCGTTCTTCTAAAAGGCAAGGGTGTCGATGTCGAGTTGCTTCCCATTCGCCACCATCCCGATGAGGCTGGACTGATCGGGGCAGCACATCTTGCGCCCCCTTGGATATTTTCGGGGCACGATGCCATTTTGGCGGTGGATATCGGCGGCTCGAACATACGCGTCGGCATCGTTGAGCTCAATACAAAGAAAGCAAAGGATTTGTCCAAGGTCAAAGTGTTGTCGTCCGAGCTTTGGCGCCACGCAGACGATCAGCCCAACCGGGAGGACGCTGTTGAGCGACTTATCAGTATGCTTCAGGACTTGATCAAGCGCGCGGGTAAGGACGGCATCAAAGTGGCGCCGTTCATCGGTATTGGCTGCCCGGGCTTGATCGGTGAAGACGGGGCAATCGCCAAGGGCGGCCAAAATCTGCCGGGAGACTGGGAACATAAAAGTTTTCATCTGCCCACGCTCATTACCACGGCCATTCCTTCAATCGACGGCCACGATGTCATCGTCATCATGCACAACGACGCGGTGGTACAAGGATTGAGTGAGGTGCCTTTCATGGGCGACGTTAAGCGATGGGGCGTTATGACAATGGGTACGGGATTAGGCAACGCCCGGTTTACCAACGTAAAGGCCGGGGAGGAGGGTACCGGACGAGGTCAGACCCGATGACGGATATCGAGGTTCTATAGAGAGCCGCTGGCAATGGCCTCAAGATCGCGTTCGGCGTGAGATTGTCTCAAGTACAATGTGAGAGCAGCGTATTGGCGGGCTACTTGAGCGTCATAGGCCAGTAGTTGGGGCCCGGTGGCACGTCCGAATCGGTCCATGATGTCCACGCATGAGCGTTCTATGAGGTGGCGCACTTGCAACGCTCGCACTCGAGCCGTTGCGCTCGACTCATGCGGGTCCGCATCGATCTCGTGCCCCGCTTTCTCGAGTATCGCATTCATGCCCCAGGCGCTGGCTTGCATAGCTCCTAAATGAGCCCGGGTATGGACGTCGCGTCGTGGTGCACGGCAAGCTGCGTCGATCAGGGACAATGCGCCGCCCGCCCAGCAGGCCGCTGGACCCAGGGCGCCATGCCAAAAACCCGGACGTTCGAGATACCAATTCTTCTCGCCCACCATCGACGTGGGCGACGCTTGCACCTCCGTGAATGAAACGGTTCGCGTCTCCGTATCGGCAAAGGCGCTACTGGCCCACTCCGATGTGGTGACTTGAATGCCGGAGTCGGACAGAGCCACGTCGAACAGCCCCACGCCCTCGTCGACGCGCGCTGTAACGAGTGCAGCCGAGACGAAAGTCGCACCGCTGCAATATTGTTTCTTTCCATCGAGGCGCCATCCACCGCGAGCGTTGCGTTGTGCCGTCAGCAAAGCGTGGGGCGCTTCAGATGCCCACACACCGTAAAGTGCATCACGACGCGGCTCCCGGCCCGCCGCGCACAGGATGGCTCGGGCGTCCGTGTGGGCTTCGAGAATGCGGCCGAGCGACAGATCGGTGCGACCAAATTCGGCGATCTGACGCTGCCGCTCGGCCGTACGGCCGCTCCCCGGCAGTGGAATATGATCTGCGACGTGCATCACCGCGCGGATCATTTCGGCGAGGGGATGAGTGGTCTCCGGATACCGCCGCTCAAACGCAATTTGTGAGGCGTTAGTCATTTCACGGACTATGCCAGTACGTGCCTCGGTCAACGAGCCGTGGGCATGCCCACGGTCTGTAGGATTGCAGCACGTTGCAGGCCGGCCGACGCGTTGAATAGCAGCGGACCGATGGGCCGGGCCGTCTTCATTCTCCATGCTCTCTTTCAAAATGAACGCCTTCAAAATGAACGCCGTCATGGAAAACAGCTCACACACGGGTAACCCGGTGACGGCGCGCCCGGCAGAATTCAATCCCGCGAATCCCGGCACTCCAAATGCAGAGTGGATGCGAATGCTAGCCTGCCGACCAACGTGGGAGCCGAAGCCCGGACCGCTGTTCATCGTGTCACCGCATCCCGATGACGAAGTCTTGGCGTGTGGCGGACTGATACGCCAATGGGCCCTGTCCGGCAATGCAGTGACCGTCATCAGTGTCACAGATGGCGAGAAGGCGCATCCCGCATGGCAGGGTCTCAATTTCGTTCGCCGACGTGAGCTAAAGGATGCGCTTCGAGTACTCGTTCCCGTCCATGTCGCTGTCAGGCGGATCGGCATTCCCGATGGCGCGGTGGGGGCGCACGCCTTTCGTCTGCGCAATGCAATCGAGAACCTCTTGGATCCCGGCGCGACGCTGGTAGCGCCGTATGAGTCTGACGGCCATCCCGATCATGAGGCCGCGGGTCATGTATGTGCGGAGGTCGCACAGGCCATGAATACGCCTCTGGCTCGCTATCCAGTCTGGTGCTGGCATCAGTCGGCCCCGAATGCCTTGGGGCAGCTGCGCTGGGCGAAATACTCCATGAACGCGGACACCCAGCGCGCGAAGAGCCGGGCAGTGCAGTGCTTTGAGTCGCAGATCAGCCCACGTGGGCGCGAACCGATATTGCCAGGGAATGTGCTGCAATATTTTTCTAGATCCTACGAGGCATACATTCTATGAGTGCGGTCTTAGGGCGGTGGGCAGTTGGCGTCGTCATCCCCGCGCGCAACGAGGAGGAGCTGATTGCAGCCACCATCGCGTCCACCCGGGCGGCGCTCGGCGCGTGCACTCAGCTCATCGATGCTTGGATCGTGGTGGTTTGCGATACCTGCACCGACCAGACGGCGAGCCTCGCACGGCGGATGCTCGAAGGCGCGGGCGAGGTCATCGAGTGTTTCGCGGGTACGGTGGGTGAAGCGCGAGCGATCGGTGCCGACGCGGTTTCGAAGCGTTTTCATAGGTTATCTCCGGAGAAGGTTTGGATCGCCAATACCGATGCCGACACCACCGTACCGGTGGATTGGATCGCGCGGCAAATCCCGTTCGCCAACCAGGGGTGGGCGGCCATCGCGGGGACCGTGCGCGTTGACACGATCGACGGCGACGCCGACACGGTCGACGCCGTGTTCGCGGAGTATGCCATCCGCGACGACGGCAGCCATGGTCACGTACACGGCGCAAACCTCGGCGTGCGCGCGGATGCTTACGCCAGCGTGGGCGCGTGGCGCCACATTGCGCTTGCCGAAGACCATTGTCTTTGGTCGCGGCTGAAAGCGGGCCGGTGGCCCACCTTGTCCACCAGTGAGGTTATCGTGACCACCAGCGGTCGATTGACCGGCCGTGCAGTCGGCGGCTTCGCAGACACCTTGCGCGCGAAACTCGCGGCGCTGGTACCCCAAACGCGCCAGCCCTCGCCCGATGCACTCATGACCGCAAGAGCCGCGGAGGCGGATTAGCCCGCATCACGATCCGACTTAACTTCGCGGCTTCACCTTGCATGTAGGACTGCCCCAACACGGCCCTGCGTCGCCCTCCTATGTTGCGGTTAGATTTTTCGGTGTAATTTTAACAGCTATGAGTTACCACCTTGCTGTGGTCGGAGCAGGACCTACCGCGATCTACTGTGTTCAAGCACTCCTGGCGTGTGCTTCGCGCCCCGCTTCCATTACCATTTATGAACGTCAGCGGCGGGCGGGGCAGGGAACGCCTTATAGTGTTAACTGGGCCGATCCCATCATGCTCGCGAACATCGCGAGCATTGAAATTCCTCCCCTGCCTCAGCGATTGGTCGACTGGCTCAAAAGCGAAACGGACGCACGCCTGACGTTTTGGGGCATCAGCCGGGAAGACATTGACGATCGAGCATTCTACCCTCGGCTGGTCCTCGGTGAATATCTCGCCGCTCAGTTTTCAACGCTCGTGAACGAAGCTCGGTCAATGGGCATCCCCGTGGTGGTGCGCACGCAGTCCACGGTGAGCGACGTGAGCATCTGCGGCGAACACATCAATTTGACCATCCAGGATTCACGTAAGATTGAAACGATCGCCTGTTTCGATTACGTCATCCTCGCCACAGGCCATCAATGGCCGGCCGATCCGGAGACACGTCCAGGATATTTTACGAGCCCTTGGCCCGCGAGCGCTCTGGCGCGCATTCACAATTGTCCCGTGGGAATCCGCGGCTCATCGTTGAGCGCCATCGATGCGTCCGTCGCGCTCGCGAGTCACCACGGAAACTTCGTTGCCGAGAGCACCGAACTCCTTTATCGACCCGCAACGGCGACTGAGGCATTTTCGATCACCATGTTCTCCCGCAGGGGCGTTTTGCCGGAAGCGGACTTCTACCATCCCATTCCCTATGAGCCTCTGGCGGTTTGTAACACGGCGTCGATCGAGCAGCTGATTACCGAACACGGATCACACGGTTTGCTCGACAAGGCGTTCGAACTCTTTGTGCAAGAACTGACGATGGCGGATCCCCACTACGCCTCGACCTTGGGCCTACATCGAGAAA
>Ga0116228_10005337_pt1 | contig 11460 bp, 6 predicted proteins | sample S1TSphfallax_2_FD_89694 | JGI IMG/M metagenome (GOLD analysis project Ga0116228, IMG submission 89694) | Host-associated microbial communities from peat moss isolated from Minnesota, USA - S1T2_Fc - Sphagnum fallax MG | ecosystem: Host-associated > Plants > Peat moss > Unclassified | place: USA...
CTAGAATAAAAATTAATTTTTCCTGGTTAAACCTATACCTTTTGTTAAAACTTCCATCTCTTTATAGCTAAACCTTTATTTGTTAGCAAAAGCTTTATCTTTTCTTGGTTAAATTTGTGTCCTTCAAAAAAAAAAAATTTTTTGAATTAATTTTAAATTTACTTTTTCACAAAATCTTTTAACAAAACTTTTGGCTACCCTATTGACCTAACCATCTTATTAACATAATTACATTATTGATTTGATTTGTTTTTTATTTGTGTACATACCTAATTACTTAGCCACCAACCTATCTACATACTTATTTATTTTTTCATCAACTTTTTTGGTATATTTTACCATGCTTTCACCCTAATGTCATAATGATTGTTTTCATTCAATTGACAATCCAAATATTATCAATTTTATATCCAAATGCCTCTACTTCATCACCCTTTGAACAACAAGAATATACAAATGAACAACTCTCACCATTTTAAATCTTGAAACTAGTGAATTTTCAATAAATTGCATCAATTCAAAGTCTAAACCTTGAGTTTTAAAATATGCTTATCAAAAAAATGGATTGAAGGTTTCTAATAGTTCATTGGTTGAAATAATGCTTTCAATTCAACAACTTCATTGCATGGACATTTGAGAGAAAACCATATCAACGAACCATACCATTAATGTATATCTAGAACTCAACATTTATAAAAAAATTCGGTCTGAAGTTAGAATTGAATAGTGGTCTTGTAGTTTTTGTTGCAATAAGTTGATCATAAGTACTTTAACAACTATGACATGAATGAAAACTTTTTGGATGAAAAAAATCAAAAAAAAATTTATTACAACAATTTGGTAATTTTGATTATGAAAAGTAATGAAATCAGAAACACATAATAAAACATATTTACCTTGAAACATTTGAAAAAAATTTGTTGGACTACACAACAACAATCAATGATAGATAAGTATTGATATCTATTTTAAGGTAGACTAGAAGTCTTCTCTTTCCTTACATGTAGATGATGAATGGCACCCAAACCATGTGTTTTCTTCAAAGTTTTTTCATTCAAGAAGCTTCTTGAGCTCCCTTCGTGCAAACATTTTCAATGTTTACACCTTGAAAAAACTAGCCCTTATACTTGAACTTCCAACCACAATACTATCAAATTTGTTACCCCTTCAACTACCACAATTAAACTCACCTCCACATGGAAGGTACCTTGGTTTTGTTAAGCTCTTTCAAGGTGTCTACAATGGTTTCAATGGCCCAACAATAATAAGGATCAAAGAATTTTTTTCTACGAGCTTAAGCTTAAGTGAGAATAATAAAAATGACAAACTTTCAACATCATTTGAATAAGAAATCTTGTCTTTTTCCACTACCCAAATTCACTAGGTTTTTAATGAAATAGGAAATACCTTACTATAAATCATGTTTTTTTTAAAAGTTCAAATTGATTAACTTGTCATTTTTTATTAATGGACATGTGCATTTAATTAAAGGATAGGGGTTTGAATGACACATGTATTTACTGATTGATCAACTTGACTATAACAATTTGTTTGACTAAATACTCATAGTCAAGTTGTACAACCTTAGTCAAAATGGTTAATGTTCTTAAATCAAGATGACCAATGATTTTTAATCAAAATGACCAAGGGTGTTTAGTCAAGTTGAACATTTTATCAAGATAGCCAATGATTTTTAATCAAATACAACATGGTTTAATACCCTATATATCTACCTCCTATATACTCATCCACATATTTATTTAGTTACTTACTTACTTACCTACCTATCTATTTATACCTTTTCATTTATCTATTTACATACTTACCCACCTACTTACATATTATTTACCTATGTATCTAACCACTTATAAAAATAATTTTAGCCATTTAGTTTAACCATTATGTTTAGCCAATAAATTTGGTGCACATTAGGTTTAGCCTAAATTGAACCGTTAAATTCGGCCATGAGGTATAGTTCAAATTTAGCCAATATGTTTTGCCATGAAATTTAGCCATTAAGTTTATTAATTAGGTTTAGCCATTATGTTCAACCGTTAAATTTAATCATTAGAATTAACCAAAGTATAACAATTATGTTTAACCATTACTTTAAGTCACTAAATTTAACAACTAGGTTTAGCCATTATGTTTTTCCATTATTTTAATTCACCAAGTTTAGCCACCAAATTTAACAATAAAATTTAGCCATTACTTCAAGTCACTAAGTTTAGCCACTATGTTTAACCATTGTTTTAAGTTTTTAAATTTAACCATTATTTTAAATCGTTAAATTTAACCACTATGTTTAACCATTATTTTAAATCACTAAATTTAACCATTAAGTTTAATTATGATTTTAAGTCATTAAGTTTAGTCATTACTTTAAATCACTAAGTTTAACCATTAGGTTCAACCATTATTTTAAGTCACTAAGTTTAACCATTAAGTTCAACCATTACTTTAATTTAACCATTAGGTTCAACCATTACATTAAGTCATTAAGTTTAGCCATAAGTTTAGCCATTACATTAAGTCATTAAGTTTAGCCATTAGGTTCAGCGATTACTTTAAGTCACTAAGTTTAACCATTAGGTTCAGCGATTACTTTAAGTCACTAAGTTTAACCATTAGGTTCAGCGATTACTTTAAGTCACTAAGTTTAACCATTAGGTTTAGCCATTAAGTTTAGTCATTAAGTTTAGTCATTACTTTAAGTCATTAAATCTAGCCATTACTTAAGTCATTAGGTTTAGCCATTAAGCTTAGCCATTACTTAAGTCATTAGGTTTAGTCATTAGGTTTAACCATTATGTTTAACTATTGTTTTAAGTCATTAGGTTTAGCCATTATGTTTAACTATTGTTTTAAGTCATTAGGTTTAACCATTATGTTTAACCATTAATTTTAAGTCATTAAGTTTAACCAATAGGTTTAGCAATTATGTTTAGTTTTTTTTTTTAAAGTTATTAAATTTAATTAGTAGGTGTAGCAATTATGTTTAGCTATTATTTTAAGTCATTAAGTTTATTCATTAGGTTTAACCATTACTTCAAATCACTAAGTTTAGCCATTATTTTAAGTCATTAAGTTTAGACGTTAAGTTTAGCCGCTAGTTGTCACCTAGGTTTGTCGTTATGTTTAATGATGTGAAACAAACATATGAAATAAAAACTTGATAATAGTTGAACACCTTTGATGATGTAATCCATTGGTAAGGACCTAGTTTATCATTATGAAGGTTTGGGGTTCAATTCCTTATACATATAATCTTTGTGCATGTTTAGAAAGCTAGTGTAGGTAGGTTAAATTAAGGTAGTTCGATGAAGTTATGTTAGGTTAGGTTAACACCTACCTATTTAATGTCTTTTTTCAACCTACCTAGACCTATTACTACCTACCTACCTACCTAACTATTAATTTTAAAAATGATTTTTATTTAGGTATAAAATTGACCTAGTTAAATGGTCCACTATTTATCAATCAAATAATCAATCACTTTGCTAATCAAAATGACAAGGTATAGTTAGTTAAAAAAACCACTAGTTAAAATAGACATTTTTAAATTGATTTTGTCCAAAATGGCACCTTGGTCAAGTTGACCAATGTCAATTTTGGATCTTTTTTGACCAATTTCCCTAGTAAAAAAGACCATGATTTATAGCAGTGAAATTGATTAATATGTAACTTATATGGTTTTGGTAAAACATGACTAGTTGTTTATAACATTTTTAGTGAAATGTTTTTTAATCATTTTGGATAATTGTAAGTTGCACTAAATTTTTTTAAATTAAAATGTAATGACATAGATATACAAGGTCCCAAGTTAGTATGATGTGGAATAACATGCCACACCATCATATAATTTATTTTTCTTCTGATCATGAAGTCACAAATTACATTTTTGTCATGAAATGCCATGACAAATTTACATGCCATGAAAAAAGTTAAGTTTTTTTTTTTTTCCTCCCAATTTTGTTGAGAAAAAATTTGGACACCATTTAAGCATGATGTACGATGTTTATGTATTCACCATGATGTATATGTTTGTAAATTGCATTTGCACAAAATACATTAAAACATGCATCCATCAAGGATTGTCCCCAAGGCCTCATGGAAACACACTAAATTCTTAACCACCAAACCATTACAACATTTTATTAATCAAGATGAAAAAGTTTCATTTTATCATGTTTGTCATGAAATTGTTTAGGAAATTCAAACTTGAACATACAAATTTTTTTGTGAAATTTATTCAAATGTCACAAATGAAAAGATGATCTTGAAGCTTATTCAATAATGTATTCAAACAAATTATTATAATTTACAAAAACAAAATTTACAATGCTATAAATAAATAACATTTCATAAATAAATCAATTTTTTTGTTTAAATTAACCTAAAATCTTTGAAAATTCAATGTGAATTTAAAAGTGTATTTGTAAAGTATTTTATTTACAAAATTTATTACATAAAATATGTCCATTTTTTTGAAGGATTACAAGTTCTTAGTTTTCTTCAATATGTTTAAGTATAAATTTATTTATTTGTTTTTACAATGTTGTTAAAATGGTAATTGTCCATAAAAAGTTTATCACATTTCGTTATAGACAAATTGTGCAATTGAAAACTTGTTTAAATCTTTCAATATTTTGGTTATTTACAATCTTTTATCGTACAAAATTGACAATATATTTTAAAAATTTGGCTTGAAATTAAATTTTTTCAAACTTTTTTTGTTGATGCTGCTACCTTTTTAAATTGGTGAAAAATGGTCACAAGAATAAAAATTAATTAAATACTATATAAACCATTTAATTATCAAGACCATATTTGTTTAATAAGATTAATCATACATTAATACCAATGATTAATTACATATTTTTGAAAAAAAATCACAACATATATTTTTTCTGAATGATGTAAAGGTTTAATGATATTTTACACTTGTTTTTTTTGTATAAGGAAACACAATTTAATTTGGTGAAATTTTGGGTTTAAATAGGTGGACTAACCCCCTTGACCCCAACCAACATGTTTTTGGTTTTGAATTTTTTAAACTTGGCAATTCTTGTTGGGGAAAAAAATTAAAAAATAGTGCAAATTCAAAAAAAAAAGGTAAACAACAAAAAACTTGTCAAAAAATTGTGGCAAAAAAATTAAGAAAAATGCTACTCCTAATGAGTAAAATTTTAAAATAATTATAATAATTCCAACCTTCAACACGTAAGCAATTCCAACATCAAATTTATTTGGAAACATTTAAGCTTATATTTGATATCATCATAAACTTTACCCAGTTTTTTTCAAAATTAAAAATAAATATGAACGATGTAACCAAAGGTTTTTTTGTGGTGAATTTCCACCATTTTGCAAACATAAAAAAGGCCATCAACATCAACAAAAGATATCTAAGATTTTAAAATAAATATTTTAAATAAAAATTTTCATATTTTTAATTTTTAAAAATGAAATAATTCCATAATGGGTTCTAGGACTTGTAATAATGAACTCAAAGAAATAATTTTCAAAAATTAAATTTTAAATGTAAAAAAAACTTGAAATTGCATGCCATGAATAAATCTACATTTTTTTTTTTGCTTAAATTGACCTAATTTTTTTTGTAAATTCAATGTCAATTCAAAAATGAATTCATTAAGTCTTTTACATTTTTGTTTTCAATACATAAAATATGTCCAATTTTTGTAAAATTACAAGTTTTTTTCCCTCACAATATGATTAGGTATAATTTATTTATTTATTTTTGTGATATTGCTAAAATGGTAATCATCCATAAGAAAATTGCCACATTTGGTTATAGACAAGTTGTGTAGTTGGAAACTTGTTTAAATCTTTCAATTATGCTTTTTCACTATATTTTATTGTAAAAAATTGATCAAAAATTCCTTTCTTAATGTTGTTGCCCTTTTAAATAGGTAGAAATTGGCCATAAGAAGAAACAATAATTTAGTAGTCAATATAACCATTTAATTATGAAGACCATATTTGTTTACCAAGATGATCATACAATAATATAATTAATTAATTACCTAATTTTGAGAAAACATCACAACATTTTATTATTATTTTAATGATGTAAAAATAAAAAATATATATTTTTAATTTTGTGAAATTTGTAGTTTCAATAGTTGAATCCCCCTCCACAAACAACTTATATTTTTATTTTTGAATTTTCCTAATTTGGTAATTTTTTTGGGAAAAAATGGAAAAAAATAATGCAGATTCAGAAAAAATTGAAAACAACAAAAAATTTGCCAGAAGATTGAAATCACAAATTTCAAAGAAAAATGTTACTCTTAATGTGTAAAAGTTTAAAAGTGATTATAATAAATCCAACATTAAACATATAAACAATTTCAACATCAAATTTATTTGAAAACTATTAAGTTTAATTTTTGATATAATTGTAAACCTTATCCAAATTTTTTAATGATGTAATTGATTTTATTTTGTGATGAAGTTCCACTATTTTACAAACATTAAAAAGACCATCAACATCAACAAAGTATATTTTTAAATATTTTTAAATATTTTTTAAAATGACGTAATTATACAATGGGTTCTACACCTTATAACAAAAATATAAAATATTTTCAAAAATTTATACCCCCAATTATATGGCTTATAATCAAAACATGGCTAAATTTCTTTATGGATGATTTTGAAGAATATCAAAAAATTGAAAAAAATAAAAAATAAAAAAGATTGATTTCATTATTATTATCATCATTTATTATTTATCCACTTATTTAATTAAAAATTAAAATTCATCTTTAACTATTTAATTATAAACCCGTAACAAAACAAGCTCATTTTTAAAAATAAATTATGTTTAGAATAAGAATATAAAATATAAAAGTAAATAATTTTTCATAATAATAATAATACTCCTTAAAATTTTAATCCATTTTTTTTAACATGGATTTTTTTTTCATACACTAAGAAAAAATATGGGAAAAAATTAGGGATTATTTTCGGGGTGTTTTTTAGTGTGGCATCATGAACATTCATAACAATAAACTTGTCCATGATGCTTAAAACAAACTAGGGGAAAAAATATATATATATATATTATATATTTAATTTACATAAATGTACAAGAGTTTAATATATGAAAAAATTATAATTTAGAAGTCTACATGCATTTAAAACTTTGCATGCATGAACATTTTGACTTAATCTTTAACTTGTTCAAATATAAATGTAAGACTTCTCAAAATTTTATGCATCTATTTCAAAAAAAATTGTTGAATGCAAAATGCAACTCATGAATAATGAATTTCATTATATTCAAAGTGAGTGATTCAACTCATGTGCAAATGTTAATAGTTCAAAAGATGTGGAAAAATTCACTAGCCCATTCAAGTATAAATGTGAAGCATTATGTTGTTATGTGTGTTTCAATATATATTAGTAAATGTAATATGCAATGTTTGAATAATGGTTTCAATAAGTTCAAAGTGGATGATTCAACTCATGTAAAAATATCGGTAGTTCAAGAAATGTGAAAACATTCATTAAACCATTCAAGTATAATTGCAAAATATTGAATTGCATGTGTTATAGTATATTATAATAAATGAAAAATGCAATTTGTGAGTAATGATTTTAATATATTAAAATTGAATAGTTCAACTTTTATAATTGAAAATATGTGAAAAAAATCACTAATTCATTCTAATATAAATGCCAATATAAATGTGGGGTTTAAAATTGTTACACGTGTTTTAATAAATTATGAAAAATGTAAAATATAATTCCTAAATAATGGTTTCAACATGTTAAAAGTTGATAATTCAACTCATGTACCATGTTGATAGTTAAAGAAATGTTCAAAAAATCACTAACACATTATAATGCATTGTGTAAGTAAAGTTAAATCCTACTTCAATTTCCACATCAATAATTTGAAATTATTAAATTATTAAATAAGGTCCAAATTATATTCATAAACAAGCAATATAGTGAACATAACAACTATGAATAATATTGACCATTAATTACTGCAACAAGCCATTTACAAACTTAAAATAGCTAAATGTAGTTGAAATGTAATAAAATTGAACAATAGTTGCAACATGTGGGGGTGGAAAAGAACAAGATTTCTTCTTGTGGACAACACCTACAACACAATGATCTAGATTTCATGGCCTACGTGTTCAAGTGGGAAATTATATTTGTCATTGTAGGTCGAAAATTAAATGCGCTAGTTTTTTTTTTTTCGAAATTTGATGTCTTGTGTTTTGACACTAACCAATATTTAGAAGCCATGCGTTGATTGAAAGAAATAGTCCTTGAAAACCATTAGGATGTTAATGCCCTTGGCTCTTTTTAGCATGTTTGCACCCATTAAGGATATTTATGTTGTTTTATCATCTTTCATGTACCAAATCAACATGTGATAAAAACCACTTGGGCATTTAATGTCAATGGAATTTAGAAGTAAAATGTTCATGTTCATAATTTTGCATTGACTTGATATAATCATAGATTGAATTTACCCCTCATAAGCACAAAACATATTGTAATGTCTTTCAAAAATGTAAATTGTTAAATCACATGTTTGTGTTTGTTTGGAATTCAAATTCTACCCATGTGTTGAAGGTTTCATCCATAGATAAAATCTATGTATCAAAATTTTCATCCATATTTAATCATCCAACATTCATCCATTAGGGAATTAATGAATTGCTTAAACTTTACTTGTTTTAAGGGTAATGTTTTTTTCAAACTCTAGCCTCATGTTCATGTGACAAATTGCTTCCATTGGTTTTCAACATGATTGAATCCATTGAAATGTGCCACAATAGGTCATCAGGATGCATTTTAGATATAAAAAACATCCAAGTTTAAAAGCAATAATTACCTGGGCAACAAAAAAATCCTACAAAGATAACATCCCCAAATTTGCATCAAAACTAAATGATTTTTCAAAAATTTTATTCACTTTTTTTAACGATGTCCCACTCATTGAAATAGGAGTCAACAAAGGTTTCTTCCCCTTACCAATTAGTTGGAAATACATAGAATACCTTTTCTCCTTTTTGGTAGCCCATATAGAATGTTTGTTCCATCTTCAAAACATCAATTTTCAATCATAGCCAAACTATGGGCATTGAAATCATTTTTCAAAAAAGGATACCCATTCAAACTTTCTTTTAGGTTACACCTTGTGGTTATCCAAGACTTCAACTATCTTGAACTTTTAATTCACATAAACCTTGAAGATATATTGCATTTTTTGAAGACCTAGGATTTGAATAAAGTTGGTTAAATGCCAAAATCAAATTAGAAACTTGGCTAGTCACATGTCAACACAAAACACATAAAACAATTTGAGCATAACATTCTTTTAAAGTTACTAACGTTCAAAAACATGGACTAAAAGTCAATAGTTTGTGATAACAAAAATCTAAGTGAAATCAAAAATTTAGGGGAATAAAATGCAACCTATACCAATGCTAATGAGGTCCTAATCATATTTTCGTGAGCAATGTCTACCATTCCTTCTAAGTTGTCCTCTTCCAATTGAATTGATTTCAAATTATTAGGCTAAAGGACAAGATTAAATTAACATGAAAACAATATTAATGTTGTATCCATATCTTTTCTGTAAGCTCTTTAAGTTTTTTCATTTCGAAGAAAAATCAAAACCTTCCAAAGGAGGCATTTCAATAAGAGTAAACAAAAAATTCAAGTAAAAAACCATCGAAGAATTCAAGTTAAAAAAACAAAAAAAGAATCCAAATAAACAAAAATAAACAAATAATTCAAATAAACAAGAACAAACATGGAATTATTCAAGTTAACAAAAGCAAATACAAATTAAAGTAAATAAAATCAAGGAGCTTGGAGTTCAAGGAAAGGTTGAAAGAAAATAAAATTGCTTTTGAACACAATAACGTATTAGTGATTGTCATTATGCAATGTGTGTTTGCTTCAAACTTTAAGGTCATCATCTATGTGTGAAGCATTGAATTATAAGTTTAAATTTCCTTTTACATTTTACATTTTGCACAAGGTGAGTGTGTATTTTTGTGTTATGTTTCAAATTTTTAGGTATGCATCTAAAAACTTGGGGATGGCTTCATAAACACACATGTTGTCATAAAGTTTTTGTAGCTAGGCTAGGGGTAGCAAAAGGTTAGTATTATGTTAGTTTGACTAGCTAACATGCTTAGAATGAACATTAGTTTGTAGTAATGCATGGTAAGGATTATATTCTTGATCAAATACATGTTGGATAAAATTTTGAGTGCAAATGCAAATTTGTGCAATTTATGATAGTTTATCATCTTTTAAAACATGGTTGCCCAATTATAGATTATGAAAGCATGAGGGAATGTTTGATTTTTTGCAAGTCTTGAATACCCTTCAACATCATTGGAGTGATAAAAGTGCTTGGACAATGGTCAAATGCATGCAAGAAGTTATGCTCATGAAAACATGATTAGTTATTCAATCATCAAGGTTTATTTCAATGTTCATATATCAAGTCACCATTATGGATTTATAAGGGTGGATTGTCATTCATGTTTATGTGATTGAAGGGTGGAGGTGGATACTTATTTTGGTAACATTGGAATAAATGTTGTCTAATGTGATTATAAATAACCTAATTAAGGTGGTTGTGGCAAACTTGCTGTAATATGACAACCTTTCTAAGATTGATTTAACTTCCAAAGTAATAAACTTTCATGCAAAATGGTTTGTTGGTTTTCCAATAGGTTAAGGCTTATGTTGTAATGTAGTTGAAGGTAAGACATGCCCCCTTTCATGTTGGGGGAACATTGTGTTGCCCATTGAACCAACCTTGCTATTCAAATTTTTTCCACGTTGCCACTAGTGTCCATGATTGAAACTCTATTACAATTTGTATACAAATATTATTATACATCATTTAAATGTGTTTTGGACACAAAAAAGTGGGTTGAGTTTTTGGAACATAAAGGCTTTAAAATCCTTCGTAACATGAAAACATGTTGGATTTCCATATTTTCATTTGCTAAGTAGATTTTGACTAAATATAAGACCTTGATGATTCAAATGTTTCAAGAATAAATGGTAAATGAGTATGCCAAGGCAAATTTGGAATTGCTTGGCAATATTAACGTTTTTTTTGGGTCTTGCTTATATCATCCCTACGTTGAAATGTGTTCAAAATATTTCCAAGCTTGCTGAAAGCTATGATGTTTTTATTTGTGAATTTGTTGTTATCATGAAGAAGTGTGAAAATGATTTTTATTGAATTAATTGCAAGGAGCAAGTAAAGTATAGACATAATGGCTTTGGTTAGTTTCTAAACATTATGGACCATTACAATGATGTTTTACATCATGTTTGGGTTATTGAACCAACTTTAGGGATTGAATATGTAGCCCTTTAATTTTGTGGGAGAATTTACATATTGTGTAAGTGTTGCACACTAATAAGGTGTTTGAG
>Ga0116228_10005339_pt1 | contig 11460 bp, 6 predicted proteins | sample S1TSphfallax_2_FD_89694 | JGI IMG/M metagenome (GOLD analysis project Ga0116228, IMG submission 89694) | Host-associated microbial communities from peat moss isolated from Minnesota, USA - S1T2_Fc - Sphagnum fallax MG | ecosystem: Host-associated > Plants > Peat moss > Unclassified | place: USA...
AAAAATTAACTTACTTAAATGACCTACCTAAAGGTTGTTTAAGTTCTTTAGGGACTATTTACGAGTTGCCTAGATTAGTTAAAGTATCTATGGGCCTGCCTATGAGCTACCAAGGGGTTATTTAGATTACCTAAGGGCATGCCTTGGAACTCCCTTGGCTACTAGAGCTACTTAAGGGACCCCCAAGGCTTTCTAGATTAATTACGGTACCTAGGGGATCCTTAAGTGAATTAAGGTACCTAGGGATTATATAGGGCCTACCTAGGCTACTTAAACTACTCTCCTCCATGTGCTGGTGGAGCTGCTGCCTTTGTGGTATAGAAAAGAGTTAGATCTTGCACATGTCAATTGCTCTTGCTGCACTGATGATGATGGTGATGATGATGAAGACATTGATGCTTCCCAAACACCCTTGGCAATTTGCTGCCTATCTCACTCGTCACAATCCAAGAGCAACCCAAGTAAGTAGACCCAAATGCAATTCCCTCTGTCGAATATCGTCCGAAGTTGACACAAATGCAATCTCTCTCCCCTCACCACCACCTCCTGTGCAACTCTTGGTGGGACAATTCCACATTGAAAGTCACCCATCTGCTTGCAATTCCCCTTAAACCCTCCAATACCCTAAATGCAATGCTTGAATCATGTGACTTCGATTTGTTATATACATTTTGGTGCCACACAGTCAATCCACTGATCAAGGAGAATAGAATAATACTTGCTGTTGCAGATGGTGAAGTTGAGAGAGCTTTGCTTAAGTACCTCTACTGCGTGAGGTTCTTGAGATGGTTCACAAATCCAATTCCTACAGAAGCTTGCTTATTGATGAGCTTGTCAAAACAGTGGTGCTTTGGACATACAAAGGAGGGCCACCTAGTCATCAACAAGATTTATTTCAGCAAAAAAAGAAATAAAAAAAAGTTCAATTGAAGCAACAAATGGCAGACAAGAAACAATAATGCAAGAACTGTTCGAAAGAAAACTGTGTGTAGATTGAGGTAGAAATTGTAAGCCCAAACATCATTTTTATTGTATTCGGTGTTGAATTATAAAGCTTTTGTAAAGAGTTTTTCAGTCCCACTTCTCTCATCTCTCTGCATGAAGTTCTGGAGAAGATCTCTGCTAGTGATCTCCAATAAACTGTCTGGGTTTACAATTTCTGCAGAGAATCCATTCCATGAAGCTTATGGACTGGTCAGTGAATAGGCTCATCAGGTCAGACTAGATCAGACCTGTGGGTTCCATCTTTCTTGAAAGCTTCTACTATGGACTGGTCAGTGAATAGGCTCCTTAAGTCAGACTAGATCAGACCTGTGTGTCCCATCTTTCTTGAAAGCTTCTACTATGGGCTGTTGCGCCTTCTTGAAAGGAACATTGTTCCCTACAGACATGCCTTCTGAAAGATTCAATGGAATTGCAGAGAATTCTCCACAACAACAATTTGAAGGTAACATGACAATGATCTTAGACCTCCTCAGATAGATCTGTCCTGTAGTGGAGATCTCAACCCAAATCTCAGAGTTTCCAACCTTGATGTCAGAATTCTCAGCCTCTGACAAAGGTTTCTCAGCCTTGATGTCAGCTTTCTTGACCTTGACAAGTCATGATCTAATTGTTTTGCAACCTCACAAGAGCTGCCCATCAGAGCAACCTCAAACCCCAAACCCTGAACTGGTCATCTGAAGTTTAAGGGGCAACAGCCATCTGAAGTTCTGCAAAGTACCTCAATCGCACATGGATTGATGCAGATCACAGTGATCCTTTATTTGTCAGAGAAGGGGAAGCTCAAGGGCATCATCAGCTGACAGTCTTATTGGGTTCCTACAATGGGTAACCTTTGTTCTTCAGAAGGACAATCAATGAGACTGACCCATATGAGAGACAAAGGAAACTTCAGAGATGGGGTGTGGTTTCACTGAAGAGTATCTAACATTGTACAAGCAGATCAATGTTTTATTGGCATCCAATAGGATGTACCAAAGAAATGACAGTAGTCGAGCAAATCAAGGTAACTCTTTGCCACTGTTCACAAGCAAAAGGAAATGCCATGTCAGAGAAGACAACAACACATGCTAGCAACAACAATTTGGGAGTAGCAAAGTAAGGGAAAAAAAAGTTCATGTGCATGCATGGTCAGCATGTTGCAACAGTCAGAACCATGCCTGAACTATTGGACAACTCAAAGATGGACTTGTATCCTCCTGTCAAATCCATGCACACATGAACACACAAGGGACTTGTAGCTTGAGAAACAACCAAAAACATACAATCGACATGGAGACCAAAATTGCTAGCTGAAACTTTGCCGAATGTGGGTTCTCCCAGAATGATAGCTCAGTCATTATCCTTCAGTGCCCCTGCTAGAATCTCACTTCTGCTTGCTGTGCCCTGATTATTGTGCCATTTGAAAAGAGGAGGGTTAAAGTACATTTTGTGGTTGGAATGTATGGCAAAGAGAAGAATGAAACAGCAAGATGCAATGGCCAGGTTTATCACACCAGCACAGCAAGAGGCTCCTTGACAGATAGAGCACTTTCCCATCTGTCTCATAAATGTCACAGATGCCCATATTGTCAGCTGTATACACAATAACTCCCTTGTCAAGATTGTCAACAATCAACAGTGCAATATCAGCATCATCCTGGTGGACTAGACAGTTGGAACACTGTCAAAGCAAAGATTCAAGAAACTCAAGGACAGAAGAAAACAAGCAAAAGGAAACAAGATGCAGGTAACTTCTGCCACTACACATCGTGCAAACTCCTTCCAACCCAGATGACAATGTGCAATTGTCTGCTACCACAAAACATAGGTCTAAAGCAAATAAGCACATGCAGGGGAGAGAAAAAAAAAGCAAATCATAAAAATGTTGACACTAAAAGAGGTTCTTTAGCATACCACATTTTTGCAATCTCTTCCAGCTGGAAACAGCCCCACCATTACAAACAGTATATGGATCCCTAGAACTAGATGTAAAGCTCTCTCAACCCTCAACTGTTCTTAGAACATTATGTAAACTATGGCACCCCAAAATTGCATTTCCAGAGTCTTCTTCTCACCTCTAGGCAACATTAACAAAGTTAGCAAGCAAATTCCAACAAGCTCATACAATGTAAAATCGATGTGCATGGCCATGCACATTTTTTATCTGCTTTTTATGCTTGAGTGCATTCACTGCCACTGACCTGTTGTTTAGAATATCAAGTACAAATGCTGTTGCACCACTCTTCTGCAGAGTTTCAATGGCCTCCTTCACTGCCCCTGTAACACCAGCACACAACATATATATATACATATACACAAAATGTGTGTGTGTGTGTGTGTGTGTGTGCGTTTGTAAATATCTATATGTTTTTTCTTCTGAGTCTTATTCCTCATCTCCCTTATGACCAGAATGAGCATGGGAATGATGATCAGGCCATTAAAAAACAGGCAAAATTTTGTCAAACAAAGCTGTAAGGATAACAGTGCACACATGAAGAGTTTTGATTGAAAGTGGAGATTCGAATGTAGCCCAGCTTCTGTGGAGCATCTCCAATCCTTGGATTCTCACATAATCGCCATGTAACTGGATTCAAAGTCACCTTCTCCCTTCTGTTGGACAAAACACAAGAGGGAACCAATCTATTAGAGATCAACTGCTATTCAGATGACAGAGCACTCATCCCCTTCAACATATGCAACAGCAAGATTATGAGTGAGTCAAGATGAGACCAAAACATGAGGGGGCATGAGGGAACGTCATCAATCTACACTTAGGACAAAGAGTGGATACTTACAGGACTGTACTTGTCTTGGGATTTGTGATTTCCTTGCTGATAAGAGTAAATTTGACCTGAGAATGAGCGAGTCCCTTGCTTATCCAGAGAAGAAAAGCACCATTACTAACATTTTGAAGACATATACAAGTTCATGTAGAATGTGAATTGACAGCTCCAATTCCAATCCCACCATGCATAACATCACACTATTTTCACTCAGCATCACCTCGACAAGAGTGGATGGCACAGTTTTTGTTGTTTCCTTCAGTATATAACCCCCACTTTATCACATCTATTGTAAGTGCAGGGTTAGAGTATCGGGTTGGAATTCTTTTGATTTCCTTTCCATGGAGTCCTCAATTACACTAAAACTTGGCCAGCATTCAGCACAACATTCATCTCAACAGTGACGTACACTAGAAACAGTATTGTGTCCTGAGCACTTTGACTCCTTCAAGGACATCACATGCCTACGGATCAAGATTCATCCAACATATGTCCATGCATGCTTGCTTGTGAAGAATCAATACTCACTTTTTAGTAACCATGTGAACTAGAATTCTAGTGTTCCAGTTTTGGGGCACGAGGCTTTACTAACTCACCATCTCCATTACAACTAAGATCTTTCCTCAGATTTAACAATGATGATGTTACAAAATGCTTGCAAAAGGGTAACAAACTAAGCAACGCATATATATTCACTACAACAAAATGTGGGTGCAGTTCACTAGTCCTTGTTCATTAGACTAGTGAATTCACTAGTTTCCAACTCATCCTCGTTTACTAAAATCAATGAATTCATTCAAAATCTAGTGAAATCACTTGTCATACATGAACACCTTTTGTTGTAATCTACAATTAAGAAATGCCAAAGCTCCATGTATTATTTGGAGAGAAAAATATTTACGTAATTTTTCATTAATCTGTCAATGAACAAAATCTATTACATTATATTGCAACTAACTCATAATTAATGTATTATCAAATTACTTTCTTGCGATTAATGAATTTTACCAATGGTATTATGTTATAACTTGAATTCAATTATTGTAGTTTTAAATTGCACCTTATCAATTTGTTGATGGAACTATTTTGTTACTAATGTTTATTTATGGATGGTATTATTTTTCACCTATTGGAATCAACAATGATAATTTTACACTATGAAATACATTACATAAGTTGAGTGCATAAATAATGGCAAAAATCTTGTTCCAATACATAATTTTTTATATTAATATTCAATGTTGAAAAATACAATATTCACATGAACATTTTTGGTAATCCATGGTCTTTTTCAATGGTATGTACTTTATTTATATCTTTAGTGTTAAGCTAAAACATATTAAAACTATTGGTATCAAATATCTTATCAAATATCGATTATATATAATGTTAAAAGGTTCACCTTGTTTCTATTAAAAATTGGGTTACATTTTGATAACTACCAAATGTGGAATGATGTTTACAGATCAATGTATGAATAACTTCATTATAATGTGAAAAATAATTTGATTTTCATATTTAAATCATGCAATTAATAAACAACGTACATACAATGTCATCATTAACTTATCAATTAAATGCAATATAAAAAAATTCATCATAGCCATATAATAACTAAATTTCAAGCTTTACATTTCCACACAACCATTTAAATTCAAAGTAAGGTGCCATAAACAAAATTGGAGTACATTGGTGTTGAATTTCTTCACATGTACATGTAAACGTATTTTCACATTCATTATTTTAGCTTAAAATTTTATTGGACTTGAATGCTTTGGGTCTTGCACCATCAAAATTCATAATTAATAACTCATTTTAATTATATAAAACTAACAACCTAATAACATAATTTTTTTACACATAAGGATAATGAATGATATTACAAATTCACCAAACACCATGGACGTTAAAATTGAATATTTATATTCATTACAATAAAAAACTAAAAGCTTTTATAATTTCACACAATCATCAATATAAGACTTTGATGGTCTCAATCAATTTTTTTTCTTTAAAACAAACTTTTGCTCAAATAAAGGAATGAACAACCAAAAAATCAAATGTTTTCATTTCATGTTATCTAAGCGAGAATAATTTTTTTTGTTTTTCTAACTTGAACCTTTCATTTTTTAACTAAAAACAAAAAATGCAATAGAATGATATGTCGCATGTCTCCTAGTTTTTTCACAAAAAACCAATGAACTTATTTTATTTTTTTTAACCATATTTTTATTCATCCTTTATATGCTTTTAACACTAGGCACAAATGCATAATAAACACAAATGTGTCTCAAGATCTACTAAAAGTTACAACCATATGTCACATGCGTTTTCATATTTTGTGCAAATTTCAAATTTGTCTAGGTAGTAGAAATTTAGATATACATTAGTTACAATGAACATTTAGTTGCATGACAATTTGGTGTTGACATACAAAAAAATTTATAGTTCAGGCTGAAAGATATTGAAGTTTATTATGGAAAATTTACATGTACAAGACAATGGCATTGGTAATGAAATGTATACATTGCTTTAATCTCACTTCAAGATTACAATTTCAATTAATTATATAATATGTAAGTGATGTGATATTTGTTTTGGGTTGTAATAAAATTGCTAGCTACTCATATCATAGTTGAATTATAATCTTATAACAGTGAAGCAATGGTATTTATATTAGTTGTATCATTAAAAAAACATAATTATTAAATAGTTGCAAAAAAGTTGAATATGCCAATGTTAATTAGCAATTGCAATAGCAACAATGTGTACACATGGCATAACTTTAGACATTAATGTCATACACAAATTGTAAAATAATTGCCTTTAACAATTTTCATACAAATTACCCACAAAACCAAAATAAGTTGATCACAATTATATATATGGGGTGTATTCAAACCATATAGGGGTCCACTTTGCAACTAATATGTGACTATAATAAAACTTTGTGAATTATTGACATGACATTTTATTTATAAATGCCCATATTTTCATAAAACAAATGTAACATATTTGTACATTGATTGTACCAAACAGCTAATTGCAAAGTAATGAGGTTTTCATGGACATGATTTCTCATAGTGCAAGTCTCACTTATATATTTAACATGGTTAATGATTATAAGCATCACAAGAGAAACCAACTCTTCAAATTTAGTTTGATTAAAAATGGTCAAGTTTTTTTAACAATATTAATGTTGCTTGCATTCTGACCAAAAAATATAATCATTAATGTTCAAAACCATTGATTGATTAACAATTTATTTCCTCTCATGTGCATTGAATTATAAATCCCCTAAGCTAGTAACATAATTTGCACAATAAAAAAACATGGTAGTTTTTCTCTCTCCATGGCATTAAAAAAATCCATATAATAATGTGAAAATGAAATAGAGAAAGACTTCAAGAAAAGGAATGTTTATTTGTATATTCCCATGTGGCTTTGCAAGATTTATTTTTTTGTAAGGGCTTAGATTTTAAACCTATAGCTTAACCTAATCCTTAATTATAAACCTAAACATAAACCCAAATCCTAATTCTATATATCAATCTTTATTCTTAATCTTAAATTTTAGTCCTTAATTTTAATTGTTTATTAAAAAAACCTTAACTTTGAAATCTAATCTTTAATTTTAACTCTAAAATCCTAAACCTATTAAATTTTAAACCCTAAAACCTTAAACCTTGAAAACCAAAACCTACAATCTAGAACATTGCAACTTGAACCTTAAATTTTAAACTTTAAACCTAAACATTATGACTTGAACCATACCCACAACTTGAACCCTACATCTTGAACTTAAAACATTAAAACCCCACAACCTTAAAGTGCTAAATATGAAAACCTACCACTTGAACTTTGAATCCTATAGGTTTAAATTTACACCTTATAACCTTATCCTTTATAATTTTATAACTAAAAAATAATATACCATAAACTTGAATTGGGCAATTTGTAATTCATCAAAATATCATTGTGTTTGGTCTTTAGTTTTTTGTTTACATCTTTATCAATTTTGTAACTTCTTGTAATTTGGTCTTTAGTGAAGCTACCTTTGTAAATAGTTTCAACTAAGGCATGAACAAAAAATTAGAGGACTAAACATGGGTCCAAACTAAGGATGGCTTTGAGGATAACTATAATATGTAGTTTTTGTTTAATCCCACATTTTGAAGAATATTCATCAACTGTTACTTAATGTGAAACTATAGTTCATTTTTTTGAAAATATCATAAAACATTTTTTATTGTTTTAATAAAATTTATTATTCTTGGTTTTCAAATTACTCGTCATGGCTTGTGACATAAAATGAAAATGATATTTGAAAAGGAATTTTTTTTTTTGCAATGGTTTTGACACATCCCAAATTCCTTGAAAAACCCAAATGTGGGACCCAAAATGAAAAAGCAAAAAAATAAAAATTGGGGCATATTCCCTAGCTTGCTGGAGTTTTTTAATGAGATTAAGACGAACTCACAAGCAAGAGTTCAATAAGAAATCAACTTGCATAACCAAACAAAGACAACAATTATTGTAAGTTGTAAATAAATGGTGCAGTAAGGACAACTTTAAACTCAAACTTTACACAATTCACAACCTTTGGGAAGAGGCACCACTCTCTTCCTATAATACATTCTATGACTTTTTCGTGGGGTTACATCCAAATGACATTTTTTTCTTAAGACTCCTAAGTGAAAATTCTAAAACTGACACTTTAGACATTCATATTTCCTTAAATAAAGCCTATTTGGAACATGGGAAGATAATGTCTTATAGCCTTTGAAAAGATCTTTCCAACAATGTATTTCATGCCCCAATCAAAATTCATTTGACTCTAGTTTTATCTGGATTTGTGTTCGAGAATCAAAGTCCTAATTTGATTTTCAACTTTTTTTTTTATCATATCTTATGCATTTCAAATCAAAATGAACAATGTGAAAACACTTTAAACATCTACATTTCAAGACCTTTCCAATGGTATCTTAGGGGGCCCAATTTGGTGCTTGTTTATTTTTAAACTAAAGTTCTAAATATTTGGGATTATTACATGCATGCAAATCCCAAAATGGGAATGCACTTCAAAGTTATTGAGTTCAATCTTTTGAATTTTCTCCCACTTGAAAAAGTTTGTTTCATTCTTGAACACATTTTTTTAGCTTCATGTGCCCTTGCACTCCACACTTAGTTGAGAACCCAATGTTAAAATTGCAACAAGTTTTATTTAGAAAGACATTGTTAAAATGTTCAAAAGTGTGTGAATCAGAGGAAGCTTAGTGCAATGAACCACTTGCCATTCATGACAATATAAGTGCATAAGGAGATCTACTCTTTTGTTTGTACATACATTATGGATCCCTAACATATGATTACAAGTAAAAAACAAAGGCACACAAAATGAAAAACTCCAATGTACAAGATGAGCTTTCCTTGTTTGAAAAACCAATTGGAAGAATAGACTAGAACAAGCATAAGTACACAGAGTCTTTTAGCTAAAGATCTTGGGGATCCTAATCTTGGGGATCCCCAAAAAATTGGCAAAGTGCAGATCATTGATGCATGATTTCTGAGATTCTCATGTCTCAGATGTGTGTCCATTGGTTACAGGAGACAAGTGAACAAAATGGTGAATACCACCACCACCAAGCACAGTGCTCTCTGTTCAGCCACTGGAACAAAGCTCAACCTGAGCAGAGTGCAACCTGCAGAGTCTTTAGAGAACTGGGCCAGTTCAGTAAGATCTTGTTCCCAGTGTTTACAGAAAAGCTTAATTCATGTGACCTCTTTCAACCATGTGAACAGCTGCAATTCTGCTCTGCCAAACTTGCCAATAGCCAGAAGGTTTGCCGATCACATGGATGTGCTTTCCCAAATAGCAAAAGCTTCAACAATCACAAGGATGTGCTTCACTAATATCAGAGGCTACCAAAAATCAACTGCTACAATAACTTTGAGGTGACAAACTAATAAATACTGCAAGTCCAGAATTTCAGTTTGTACTCGTGCTTGAACTTAATCAACACAAAGGCCTTTTCTGACCCTCAGGAGTGAGAGTGGCATTACATATGTGAGTGTAAAGATTGAACATGAAACAAATCAGTATGCCAACTTTTGATTCAAATCTTCTGTTGACAACTGGACCCATTTACGGCAAACAAGTGGGTATCACTGATTGTGAGTGAAGACTGCAACTGCAGACCTAGAACTTCACAACCAACTTTCCTTGAAATCCCCAAATTTCAACCACCATCCACTCACTCTCTGTCTCTCTTCTGTCACACTCACAGACATATAATACCCCCACCAGATGGAAACAGTTGTTTTAGGGGTCTAATTCCCAGCTTGTAACCAAATTTAAGCTACTAAGATGTCACTGCTCTTCTCACCTTTGACATTAGGTGCATGCTTCACAGACTCCTTTGGCACACTTGTCAGGGATTTTTTGTCAACCTCAATACCTTTTATGTCCAAGATTCGTAGCCTTGTTAACTCCTGCATTCATTACACCATTGCTGTCAAGCTTTAAAGAATTTCTGCTGAACTCTTCCAAACCTTTTAAGCATTTCTAAATTTGGGGAACTCCTCAAACCTTAAGTAGGGCAAAAGAAAATTTCTGCAATCAATCAATTGCAGTACAGTAGTACAATCTGAGTACTCTAATTGCCCATTATTGTTTGTGTGATTTTTTTTCATTCTCCCTGACAGGACAGAGCCAACTACAAACAATGACAGGAGACTTGAAGTAATGAAGTACTACTCCGTGTCACCATTTTTCCTGAATGTTTTTCTTTCTCATAGGGCTCAATATAAGAAGGCTATATAAGTGAAAGTCTTACTTGACGATGACCCGTGGTTCGTCGGTAATTCTTCCGCCGCTTTTTCTTGAAGATAATGACTTTCTCATCTAGAGCCTGCATAAAATCAAACAACCATTTAAGGTACATGCCCCTGTCTTCAGCTGAGTAGTGGTCATCACCATTTCTAAACTTTGGGGGTGGGGGGGGGACATCAATACCCAATGTGTCCAAATGCAGAAATCATGCAAGATTGGGTAATCCATGATTAGTAAGAACCCACAGAAGGAAGCTCATATTAGAAAGTTGCTGAACACCCCCAAAATTGTATTTGGAGGAGCCAACAGCAAGAAACTCTTTTCTGTACAATGGCTCAAATTCTAGTATTAGAAAGCAATGCTGTACCTGACTATCTTTGTCTCCATACTTTCAAAGGTCTCCAACAAAGGGTATATGATAAGTTCAACAAGGTAAAATGACAAAATACTGTAATCAATGCTTGCTAGTTCTATGGAAATAGAGATTGCAACTTTATGAATTGTTTTTCTCAGTTTTTTTCTTACATGTTCTTCAACAACTGCAAAAACAGCAGCTTTGGGTACATGGGGCCGGCCCACAATTGTCTGTGATTTTGACCCAAGTAAAAGGACTTTGTGCAACATCAGCTGCAAAGCCAAAGAGAACAGATCATTACACAAAACAGGTTAGAGTCCCAAGGTTTTTCCTGGTCACAAAAATACATATCTAGATAACACAAACGCAAGTGACCACAACAACAGAAAGAACTTAATGAATTTCTACAACCACAAAAAATGCCTTTCATGCACATTTGTCATACAGTACTAGATCACACATGGGGGCACAATTTGAGGGGCATCATCAAACAGGCAAGTAACAAC
>Ga0116228_10005340_pt1 | contig 11458 bp, 7 predicted proteins | sample S1TSphfallax_2_FD_89694 | JGI IMG/M metagenome (GOLD analysis project Ga0116228, IMG submission 89694) | Host-associated microbial communities from peat moss isolated from Minnesota, USA - S1T2_Fc - Sphagnum fallax MG | ecosystem: Host-associated > Plants > Peat moss > Unclassified | place: USA...
AAACCAAAACCAACCTTCACATTATAAACCAAATCCATAACCAACTCCCAATTGTTTTTATAAAACTGACCTAATTTGAATTGAGATTGGTCACATCAAATTCTTCAAAACCAAAACCAAAGATTTTTCCTAAAATTCAATAACCACACAACACTATTCAATACACTTGAGAAGAATATTAGATGAACATGTATTACCTTGAAACTTCAACATTGAATCATTTATTATGTGCTCATATAGGAGGTTGAATGTTGAAACTAGTGTTACCAACTAGTTGATCACCAAATGGACTAGATATTAGAGGCAATACCACCTTAAAATATTGCATTTCACAATGAACAAGTGATACCAAAGGCAAATTTTGAGGATGAAAATAAGAAGATCGAAAAATGAAAGTCACATAAAGTTATGATCAAAGCCCCTATGTCTTATAGGTTGATGGCCAAGATTTTAAAGTTGCAAATTGATGGAAAATCAAGATTTATGAGGTTGAATGGACTAATAACTAGGACTTTAATACAAAAAAAATGTTTCTTGTAAAACTAACCAATAAAAACAAGTTGATAAGGCACAAAGTTTGAAATTTGGGGCCTCTTGAAACATTTTCAAAAAATTGATTAAGAATATTATTACCAAGTATTTGAAAATATTGATTCCAAGGTCTATTATATGGAACGACATGAAAGACATCCTTAGGGTTCACAAGCACATATGTCCCACCTTCAACACCATAACCACCTCCAACTATAGTTTTATTAACATTGATAAACAATAGTTCCCATTGATCTCCTTCAAGTGCTAATCTCCCATAGAATTTGTCAACATATGAAAAATAAGGTTCTAAAAAAGTATGTAAAACATCTTAATCATGTGATATGATATTTGGACAAAACAATTCATCCTAAAAATGTCAATGACTAACCTTGTCATTTTTGGATGTGTGTTCATCATACCTAACCACTACAAGAAATCTTATAATATGTAACCATTCAATTTGCAACTACATGCAACTATTTATCCTTCGCAACTTTGTTTTATCATTTTTACAACTAGTCACCAAATTTTTTTAATTATGACTATGGTGTGACTATTAAATTACACATCCTTCCCTATTAACTAACTTATTTAATTTTTCATTAAAAAATAGGCTCATATGTTCATTTAGTTGCAAAATTAGTTGCAACTTGGTTACTTATTATGGTGTGTTTATACATTTAATGTACATTAGGGTTTTGTGGACTACATTAAAAGTATACTATATAGATTTTATTTAAGGCGTATTAAATATTTATTCAGTTTACTCGACATATTGAAGTGCATTTAAATTGTATTGAAGATATATTAAACATATTTGACTTGTATAAATTCCAACAATGATGATTTCATTGGAGCTAATTTAGGTGGGATGGGCTATAGTTGTAGGTCATACAAAAAAACAATTCTAAACTGCAAATTTATTAGAGGTTGATTCCAAACTAGAATCTTTAAAAATAAACATTTTACAAGTTGTAATGTTTCAAAATGTCCTTATGAATCCTAGGATATTGAAAGAGAAACAAATGTTTTAATTCTTTTCAATGTCTTTTGAAAGTTTTGTGTCTTTTCAAAAAATTATTTGAATCTTTGTGTCTTTCCAATTTCATACAAATGTAAATATGTGTTATTTCATTTGAATATGTTGGGATTATTTCAAGAGATTAACATATCTTTTTCTTTGAGATTAAACTAGTTTCCAATGAAAACTTCTCCCTTAAATATCTAATTCGAGGATTTAATCCCCACTTGCTTAACTAATTTAATGTTTATCCACCCTAAGTGCTTCCAAAATTTCAATGAATTAAAAAAAAAGTAAATCTCCGCTTGGATGATAATTAGGTAGTATTTTGTAAAAATTGAATCCTATATATCTATGAAAAGAACAAAGTTTTCAAATGTAAACCATTTTTTTAAAAACATTTGTCATTTCATTGTCATTGTTAATGTATAGCAACATGGAGCCCAAGTTGTATTAAAGATATATTAAACATATTTGACTTGTATTCATGGCATGTTAAGGCATTAGTTTGTTTTCAAGGTATATTAGACATATATTTGCCCATATTATGGGCATATTGGATTGAAAACAATTCATTTTGATTTCGTATGGTTCATTTAAAGATATATTGTCTTTATTAAACTAAACAGTAAGGTCATATTAATATGATAAAATCATTGTATTCAACAAACATTAATTGTTGATAAATTATTATTACCAAATTAATTTTTTAAATTTAATATCAAATATGAAGTAAATAATTTTACTTAATCATTTAATTATAATTTAACTAATACCAACTAATTAAGTAATCAATCATTATTTCTAGTTACTTCAAAACCTTTCATTGATTAATCAAATACTAAATTGTAAATTGATACAAAAATTAATTATTCTGAATAATTAATTGGACAAATTAAAAACTCTGAGTAATTATTCAAATAATAATTATCTGAAAATTCCTTATTTTATTATTTCTGAACTATATATTTAGTTCTAAAATATATCAATCATCTAATTTAACTAGTTAACAAGGAATTATGGTTAATAGCTAATGACTACTAATTAGTAAATATTTATTCAGCCAATAAATAATAAATGATAAGTTCTTCACAAATTAAATTATCTAGTTACTATTATTGACTAATTAAAACTGATTTATTATTTACATAGTAAAGTAGTAGAATTCAGAATATATTGTTCTTGTTTATTACTTAATTATTCAGTTAATATTATTAATAATATTTATTTATTTATTTATATTTACTAAACTATTAGATATTTAATATTTATTCATCAAGAATTATGGTTAATAGTTAATAAATAATAATTCATCAATATTTAGTTATTTATAAAATAAAACACAATTAACTATTTAAATCACAACATATCACAAGTTAAATTATTTAGTTAATGGTTTATTAAAACAGATTTAATATCTACTAATTAATTTAACAAGCTAGAAAGTTAATAATTTACAATTAATATTCAGGAACTACCAATTAATTAATAATTTATTTTGTTAGATAGTCAATTAATACCTATTTTTTATTTACTTTAATTAGTTGATCACTAATATTTTTTTAAAATTATTCTCAGAGGTAAAAAATAGTAATTTCATTTAAGTAATTGAATAAATAAATAAATACCAAATAATTAGACTCATTAAAAACTTTATTCAGTAATTTATGATTTGATTAATTAATTTGATATTGAATAGATAGTTTTTGAAATAATTTATTATTATTATTGAATTATTACTATGAACCAATGGATTAATTATTGGAAATCATGAAATAATAATGATCAATGTTAATTCTAAAATTATTAAATAATAATATGTAATACGTAGTTTTGTAAGTGGATGGGTGGGTAGGTAATTAGTTACTAGGTAATGAATTAGTTAGTTAATTAGCTACTTATTTCAGACCTATTTAGTTGTATAATTTACAAAACTAAATATAAACACAAAGCTTGTGGGAAAATCATTTTTAGTTGCAACCAAATTTGTGACTAGAATGCAATTAAAAGGGAACATGTATGTTTTGTTTTCTAATGTCATCTTACAAAGTATATAAAGAAGGTGCCTTCTCTTTTGATTTCACATTAAAAAATATGTGCATTTGGGATGATTTCAAAGAAGCTTAACCCTAAAGGCAAAACATAAAATAAAATAAATATTTACATGATTACTTTTTAACTCATCTACCTTTCTACCTTCCTACTTAGGTAGGTAGGTGGGTAAGTAAGTAACTTAGGTAAGTAGGTTGTTTTACACACATAATTTTACCTACCTACTTGCCTATGTAAGTAATTTTTAAAAAATAAAATTTGCAAAATTCAATCAATATGCCACATGGAAACTTTTGATTGTGCCACATGTCAAATGATCTTTTGTCGAAGTGTCATCATGTTAAATGTTGAATTTGGGCTATGTGGATTTTTCTTCTTTATATATTATATAAAATCATTTATGAAAATTCCAAGTTTTGTCATGTGGAAAAATCCAATTAAAGAATGTGTTGAAATATATGGCCATCCATAATGGATGGCCTAGGTTAATATTTCAATAATGAAGAAAAATTTCCCCATAATATTATGTTGACAAATGGCAATTAGTGATAAGGTTATTTACTAGTTGCAAAAAAATGGTTGGTAATTGCAAATGTTATACTCTAGTCAAAGGATGAAAGTGTATACATTGACTATATACTTCATCCATGGAAAATGTGTTAACATCACATTAAGTCCCCATTTGTGAGTAAAGGTTCAATGTGATTTCACTTATGCAACTAAGGGATTGTTTAGTTGCAAAGTTGATTGCAACAAATTGTAATCACAAATTGGCATTCTTTTACCAGGGAAAATAGAAACAAAACACCAACATGCATCAAAATCCTAACAAATAAATAAAAGAACAATGTTAAAGTAAAAATAGTTAAAGATGAAACTTATTGTACATAAATGTTTTTTTCATCCACACCACTAATGAAATCACTAATGAGCAAATTGTATAGTTCAATGTGGTAGCCTATAAAAGGACTACAAAACAATAGTAGGCAAACTACATATTACAACCAAGTAGCGTAATAACTTGGTGAAATGCATGTGATAATATAAATTGTTTATCATCCTAGGTTACTTTGTTTACTTTTTGCCTTTCTTTATTTCCACCATCATCACATGATCACCGCATAGCTTCCAAAAGAACACAATTGATTGTTAAAAAATATGGGTGAGTTTTTAAGCAAAATTCATGTTCAATAAAGAATATGATTCAAGAATTTGCTTCTCGCAAGCAACTTTCAATAATATGTTAAATGGATTGTACATGTTCATCACACTCATTATGGGGTAACTATCTCCACTAGCCTTGCAATACATTAAAAGGAATGTGACACCAAATTTGTAAATCCTTCAACAAGAAGTTGTTGATCCTTACAAATGAATCAATGTTCACAAACGTTTTCCAAAGATAGAACTTATTAATGGCCCACTTCTTGCTTTTTACACTTGGATGCTTAAGGTCATTCATAATCTTGGTATAGTCCTCCTCATTAATTCACATAAAATTAATTATAAGGATAAGACTAAAACACTTAACATCATCTATTGCATGAAAGTTATCAACAAAAGGATCTTGAATAGTTTTTTTTCTTGGAAAAATATCCATGTTTTTGGTGATGTTAATTTATTTTTTGGTGGAAAACCCATGGTTTTCCAAAAACATGTTGCCAAATTTCCCCTACTTTTAATTTTTTGGGGGAAAATGTGTTGCCATGGGGTTGTCTATAGGTTATACATTTAATGGTCATGTACAAAATTGTCACCAATTAAGTCAAAATCTGCATAGGGAGGCTCACCACTACTACTACATTACAAAATTGAAAAAAAAAAAAACATTGATTTTAGACCATACCAAATTTTAAAGGCATGTTGAGAATTTTGGGAACATTGTTGATGTCAAGGTTGATAGCATCCTTTCAATCATTACCTTCACCATGAACTTGAAACATAATTGTTTCATCAACATTGACCTTTGATCCTATAGGTATAGGTGAATTTATGATGCAAAAACAACGCCTATGACAATGATTTGGAGGATTGGGATCCTTCAATATATGGACACCAACTAAAAACATAGAAAATGTCACAAAAGAATAAACAATGTACCCACACAATTTTTTTTGGAAAAGGTTTTGAAAAAACAAAAATCAACTATGTATGGTGAAGAATCACTAACAAAAGCTTAAAAGAAAGATGTGGCAACAAAATTGAAAAAAAAAACTACAACAAATTACTAGACATGCCAAATAATCATAACAAAAGGTTAAAAGTCAAAGAACATTAAAAAAATATCCATGACCAAAATGAATGCACATAGATAGGGGAAGATAATAGGTACAAAATTTATAAATACGTTATTCTAAAATGTTGTTGACATGCAAGCAAATTGACTTTGCACATAGGAGGTCATCTTGATTTTCACAATGATCAATTATGATCAATAATTGGCTCAAGGCCATTGGTTACTTGAAATAGCTTTGACTTTCCCACACCTCATCTATTTCTAATAACCAACAAACTTTCACTATTTACCTAGTCCATAAATTCAACTTGATGACACACATGATTTGACAATGACAACAATTTCAAAGTTTTATTTGTAGTTTTGCTAAACCACTTACACTATTGCATAAATGAAATTTGGGAATGTAGTTTACAAGTTTGGTTTGTTTGAAGCATTGAAATCTCCCCCCCCCAAACTTTAAAACCCATTAGTTTGTAATGTTGAAAAGCCTTGATGTAGAAAGGGGCTACCAAGGTGGTTTCATAATATGTTTAGAGTTACAATGCAAGAATTATTCAATATTGAACAATTTTGTCATTGAAAATTCAGTAAAATTAAAACTTATTTTTAAAAATATATTCATGTATGCTAAATTAGTATTGTTGGAAACCCATTAACAAGTAGGGCTCAATGAAGGTAATTTCCAATGTTGTTTTGGCACATATGATTGTGTTAGGTATCAACAATGGTGTCATATTGATATCATAAACTACATTAACCTAATGTACATTTTTGTGATATCAATATTGCCCTAAAATGTGTATGTGGAAATACCAATTTGGGACCAAACCAAGTTGGTATCAAGGTTTGGATATTAGTATTGATACCCATTCCAAGAAAATTTCACCTCTCATTTTTTAGTATCAATGGTTTAGCTATAACCCAACCAACACTAGTTGTTTTTTAATTATTTATTTATCTATGTTATGAGAATGTTGCCCATGATTACATTAGGTTGATGCTAGTTATGAGTTGGAAGATGTTTTTGGCTTATTTCCCAATTATGCACAAACAAACACATGTTCATGTTTGAAACATTTTTCAAAAATCCAAAATCCAACTTGTTGTAATATCAAGTTTCACCTTGGATGTTAGTCAACTTTGAATATGGATGTTGTAAAACCATTTGTGGTTATTGAATCCATGACATAATATGAAAGACCTAAAATCAAACCTTGCATAAATTGAATATTCAATGGCTTTTACATTGGTATGAAAGCTCAATATATGTATTAGTTAAGTTTATCTATACTAAATAGGTATGAATTTTAAAAAAAATTGGATCAATGGGCAACATTCGGATGTGGCACATGTATCACAAACAACTATCTCATCATGAATCTAATGGTGGTAGATTGGTAATAGTTGTGCGAAATCTCCAATGAATAGTAACATCTTGAATGTAAATGGGTATTGGTTTTGGACATTGCTTTGTTTTATTCTTGAGTAAACAAAACACAATATTATATTGGTTAAAGACAACATTTTGTCACTAATAAATACATCTACTAATCTTTATTTTTATAGTGGATTATTGGGTTCAATGAAAGTGTATAAATATTTGTGTATAGGTATTTTGAATTGTGCATTGATTGCTTTGGCAGCTATTGAAAGTTTTGATGTTATTACATCTATTGTTACCAAGATTAAATTTTTCTTCCCTTGTTCAATCAAATGGTTTGTTATATATTGTATGAAGATGATTTGTCACCTTTAAGAACACCCTCTACAAATTTGATTATTGTCATAAACTTATCAAGGTCATCAAATATAAGAAATTGTTATTCTTCCATGAGTGTTGATGTTGATATATCATTGATTGAAATTTGTGGTCATAACATTTTTCACTCATCACATTAAGTGTCTTCTCGACGTTGTCATATATTCTATCTCACATGTTTCCAATGTAATATATGGATTTAGATTTGAATGTTTTTGAAGAATATTATTGAATAAATGTTCCATTTTCAATAATTTATGGGTGTTTCATTTCGAATATTTTTTCACGTAATGTTTAAAAACTTCAATATCATCTAAAACCCTTGTACCTACTTCTAAGCATGGTAAAGTAGACCACAAATGTTCCTTGTAACATAAATGAACAGTAGCCATCAAGTAGGCTTTCATATATTGAACTTTTAAAATATTATTTAATTCAAGGATAAATATGAACATTTTTTCCAACTTTGTTAAAACTCTAAATAAAGAATACATATTTAAAGTAGGTTTAAGTATATTCATGAAAATTCAAGCAAAGCTCGCAATCTACCTTATAGCCTTAAGTAGGTTGTAAGTAGATGAATTTTTTATTTTTTAAAATTTGAATTAATGGGGTCCCAAATGTACTCGTGGTTATTCATTTTTTCAGATTTTAATAAATATATATTTAGTTGTAGGATAAAAGTAGGTTTGAAAAAAATGTTTACCAATCAATTTGAAACCTACTTGTTACCTACTTATATTATTCTAAAGTTCTTCATATTTTATATTCAACTTACCATAAACCTAATGGAAGCATACATGATTTTATTTTTTTCAATTTACTTTCTTGTATTTTTGTTTTAAAAAAAATCATATTTTTAAATGGGATTTTAAGCGGACATACTTTTTGGTCTAATTTACCATGGTTGGACCCAACTTACATTCCATTAAGTAAAAACAACTTCAATTAACTACTCAAGTCATTTCCAAAAAGATACATGTTGGAGTAAGATATTGCAAAAGAAATATTTTGATTCATGCATGAGATAATATTTAGTAAATTAACACACTATTCTATTATTTTGTACAAGTGATTTCCAATTTTTAATAAGTGTATTTGTTCCTATGAATCACAATTTTCTTGAAATATTCATTAAATAGAATATCTTCGAATTCATTAAGTTGGTTGGTGTAAGTTTCCACCCAAAAAAATATTACAACATGTTTTTGAATACTCAAAATCTTGGCATGTGATATGTACCTTGTGTGAATTGATGGCAATTTTGAGTTGAAATATTTTAATAGGGTGTTTTTCTATACAATAGGTATTCCTAGACATGATATAATAACTTTAATGGATGTCACTATTTTAAAAAAAATCATTGTTGATATAAGCTTAAAATTCACATCATTGACATATGGTTTAACTTTCATAATGAATTTTAATAAATAACTAATATGATAAAAATGAAGTCTTTATTTGTTAAATATTCAAATGGGCACCCCATATCAAAAGAATAGTGCCATGATAAAGGACAACATTTTGATCACATTGTCTAGGTAAAAAATATTCCCACTTGTTGGCACATGTATCTATTGACTTTAACACTATGATCAATAATGATGTGGTAAAGGAATACACATTTACAATTTTTGGAGTTTTTGTAACGTCTTTTTTTATTGACATGTGTCTAGTTTTTAAAAAACAGAAATTGGAATAGTTTCTTTCAATGAAATTTGAAGGCTCAATGAACTTGCGTTTTGATTCATCATATTTAGTAGGCACATATGGCATGATTTCATTTGTTACTTTCTTGAGGCAAGTTATTGTATGAGCCTAGAGTCTAAGCTTAGAACCTATAGTTAGAACTTGGGATGGTAAAATGTCATTTCCTTTATTAACATGCAAATAAAACCCAAGAATTTAACCACAAAATGAATTTTGTATAGGTAAACCTATAAGCAAACATGGGAATGAATGTAAGCATTCATCTTCATTATGGATAAATGATTTTTTCATTCATATAATGTATGGATGAAAAAATTAATTCAATTTACATTTCTTGATAAATAAAACTTCCATCAAAATTATGGATGAATGCTTTATTTTATCATTGACTTACTATTTATGAAAAAAAATCCCATAATTTTAATCAATTGAAACTTCACGAAACACAATCTAATTTTACATTATATAACATTTGTTGAATAATATAATGTAAATTTCATTATAAATGTATTTCATGGCTATGGTTTTAAATGTCATTATTTTCAATGTCTTAACTATACTACTATTGTTATATTAACATCCACCCCATAGTCATTTATTTTATTTTATTTTATTTGAGCAAATTGACTTGGTGTTGTTGATGACAATGGGGTTTTTCTTAATAATTATGTATTTTCAAGGCACCCTAATTTTCCACAAACTACATATATAGTATTGTTGACAACAAGGGGGGGGGGGGTTAACTCTCATCCCATGACAATATTGTATTAAATTATTCAACATTGTTGATGATTTTTTTTAAAAATTAAAAGTATTTTCATCCCATCATCACATTTTCCCCTATTATCACAATTTCATTATCCATCATTATTAAATGACATTCAAGTTTGAGATATCAATACTTCGACAATAAATGAGGATGGACATAAATAATTTTGAAGTTATTTGTCTTCTAATCATTGATGGATTTCATCCAATTATTTATTCATTTAAATCCAAATCATAAATGAAATTCATCCATGGAAAAATGACATTCATCCATATGAAATCATTCATCTATGGACATATTCATCCATATAAATGGAGTAAACTCACATTCAGATTTAAGCTCCAAGCTCAAGCTTTACATTCATGCACAAATCATCTTCTTATTTTCTTAACATCATCTTTACAAATCCATATGATTATTTGACAATACAAAGATAATCTATGTTGGACCCTAAACACACCTATCGATATGTATTTGTTAAAAAATAACCATATTATTCTTGTGTGGAATAAATAGGCACACTCAATGGGGAAATCTTTCCATGATAATTGTTCACTTAGTGATGATAATACATCATATTCAAGATCAAAAATATCTTGGATGTGTTGAACAACACACCTATCAAGGTTAAAAATAACTAAGGTAGCCCCAAGTTGCCAACCATGGCCATATGGTAAGGTCACATAGTTGGCAACAATGCCAATTTGGGGAACCATGCAAAATCTCAAGCATGTTGAATTTCATAATATGTTGAATTAAATCTTCATATGATATTAATGGATTCTCTTATTTTATCAAGTTGATATCTTTTCCTAAGCATGTTGGTGATGTACACTTCATCAATTGGACAACCTAGTGAACATCATACATGATTAATAGATTTGAATAATGTGAATGTAGCGAAAAAAATTGCATTCAATATTGAAGGATATTATGTATTGAAATTTTTCCATCATATGTTCCCTTCCCCAATGGAAATAGGAAGAGGAACAAGGTTACCTATTAAAATGATATTAGACTTGCTAGAATGTAACAAGTTTTGTTGTATGTTCAATTTTTTTAATTTGTTGTTTATTTGGTTACATTGATCAAATTTCCTACATAAGAAAATATTTAATATTTTTTACTCTAGAAAATTTAAGGTTGATCAAATTGAAAAGCATTCCATAATGATTGTACTTACATCCTTGTTGCTATCATATGTCCCATACATTGGGTGTTAGGTAAAAAATATGTTTCAATTAGTTCTATAATAGAAATACATTTACTTTCAAAATTCAAATCTTATATATAAATTCACTTAGTCCGTGCGTATGTCCATCTGTGACCACTGGACGCAGAGAAAAGTGACGGTGGACGCAGAGAAAAGTGACG
>Ga0116228_10005341_pt1 | contig 11458 bp, 9 predicted proteins | sample S1TSphfallax_2_FD_89694 | JGI IMG/M metagenome (GOLD analysis project Ga0116228, IMG submission 89694) | Host-associated microbial communities from peat moss isolated from Minnesota, USA - S1T2_Fc - Sphagnum fallax MG | ecosystem: Host-associated > Plants > Peat moss > Unclassified | place: USA...
AAGCATAATTATTTTGATTGACTCAATAATTTTATAATGACTCAATAACTATAACTTCATAATGAGTTTCCGGCTGTTCCATCCCCTCCAGCCATACCAATACTGAGTCTTTTGACTCCTTATCAATTAGTTTAATAGTTTAGCATTTATATGTTTCATATAACAATGCAGAGATTGGTCCCATTCAGTTTATAGTGGGAACGAAAGAACCTCGGGGGGGGGGCGGTGAGAAAAAGATGGAAATAAAGTACTTTATATATATAGATTACATATGCTATAATTATATCGTAAAAAAAAGATGAAGACTTAATTATTCATTTTTTATTGATTCAGCAATCCAATAGCTGATGGAAACCTTTAAGCAGAGGAGGGTAGTGGGTTTGGAATTAAGTTAGAGGATTAGTGTTTATGATTAGACTTTCTGATCAAGATATGGCTGTACAAGAAAAGTTTTCTTACCCTTCTTGTGCATGCATTGGCAGAAGTTTCAGATGTGAAGGATTCAATTGCAGGAAAAACTGAAGAGGGTGACAATGAATGGACTTGGGGTTCTCAAGAAGAGGTATATCAAGCAAGCAATGACCCCTCAAATTTGGAGCAGTTTGTTCCTGAAATGGCTGAACCATACTCTGCATCACCAATGGATGGAAATGTTCTAATGCAGGATTTTGAGTTAGCAAAATCTGGCAGTGCAGTTGATAAACTGAAAGGCATTGCATTTGAGAGTAGAGAAATTGGTCCACCCAAAAAGCCTCAAATTGCCAATGAGGAGAAAAGAATCAACGAATCCTCTCCTGATATGGATGGAGAAGATTCAGAGGACAATTCTGAGTTACCTCTATTCTGGAAAATGGATAAAAATGTGGAGCCTTCATACAGCAGGGATTCAACACTCTTACTGCAGGAGCACCAGTTGCCAGAAGCTGGCAATATAGATGAACTAGTTAGAGGTACTTCTCATGAGAAGGATGAGATGTGTTGTATAGATATGTCAGAATTGCCTCAATTGAGAAATCAGAATGAAACAGAGAAAATTTCGTCTGAGACAGATCAAAGTATTTCCCTGCAGGAGCCTGAAGCTGGCAATTGGGATAGATTAATTGAAGGTACTGTTCATGATATGGATGGGGCAATTCCTCCAGATATCTTAGCATTGCCTCCACATAGAAGTCAGGATGAAGAAGGAAAGGAGATTGCATCTGATACAGATCAAAACATTTCCCTGCAGGAGCCTGAAGCTGGCAATAGAGATGAACTACTGGATGGCACTGTTCATAATGTGGACAAAACATTTCCTCCAGATATCTTAGCATCGCCTCCACATAGAAATCAGGATGAAGAAGGAAAGGAGATTTTATCTGACAGGGATTGGAATCAAAGCATTGAGCATGAGTTTTTGCAAGCTGCTGATGAAGAAAATTTTGCAGTGGAGGAGATATTTGAAGGTAATGCTAATGACATTGAGACATTCCCTGTGGATATGTCAGAGTTGCCTCTAAACAAAGATGAAATAGAAACAATTTCATCCAAGAAGGAAGAAAGCATTGCCCTGCAGGAGCACGAGTCATCTCAAGTTCATGATGTCAGTGATCTGGGTAAAACCTCTCCTGATGTGAATGCAAATCCTACACCGGAGGTTTCTGAATCACACAAACTTACAGAGGTTGATGATGACAATTCAGAATTGTCATCTGAGATGGGACAACAAAATACACTGCAGGAGCATGGCAATGCAGATGATCTGCTCAAAGAGATTGCATCTGAAATACAGGAACCAAATTTCTTTCTGCAAGAAGAGGACGAGGAGTTTATGTTGCATGAGCATGTCATACATGAGTCAGGTACAACAGATGAAAAGGTCAACAAAATGGGGATAGAGTTTGATGTGACACTGGAAGACTCCTTCAATGACAAAGTTCAAATGCTGTTACCTCAGGATGGTGGATTGCCTCAGTTCTGTGATGAAGATGGAAAATTGGAAGAGATTCCATTCAAAGTTGAGTACAGAACAGACTTGTTAACAGAGAGGCCCAAAGCTGAGTTTAAAGGGTTTTGTGATCTGCCTTACACCAGTGCCAGTGAAATGCTGCCTGAAAGTGAGGTTTCCAAGGGTGGAAAGAAATTGTTACAGGATCATGCCATGTCTCAAAGCAGAGATGCTGGTGACAAATTGGATGGGATGTCACCTGATTATGAGGATGCAGGTGCTTCTTCCAGAGGTATGAACAAAGCAAAATTATCTGAGGACATTGGATGCTCCAAAAACCAGGCAGAAAAACTTAGGGGTCTAGTTGGGCCAATTGATGAATTGGCAAATGACATACAGAGGCAACAGAAGGAGGAGCTGGATCAGAGACTAGATATAGAGTACAAGGAATGGGTCCAAAATGAAGCCCAGCAAGAAGCCCTGCGAGAGGCATTGCCTGTCTCAGTAATGCCATGGTCAGAGGAGACAGAGAAGGTTTCTTTGATTCTTGAACATCAGCAGGTTTTACTTCAAAATCAAGTGGAAGAGGCAGAGAAGCTTCAATGTGCTGCTGAAAAGAGGGTCAACACACTGAATGATCAGGTGCTGAAAATTTTGAACCCTCCCTGATTCATTGTTGCTTGACAACACCTGAACCCTATACCCTAAAAGGTTTAGACAGTAGGTATGGTAGATTGCCTCATGTATGAATCACACAGACCTGAGAGAATAGTGAATCAAGCTAAACTGATAATCAGTATGTTGCCAACTTCTATGTGTGGTCACTGGTGGACAACAGCACTGACACTATGATGCCAAGAAGGCAACTTGTGCAGCAGGATCAGTATACATGTCTCAGGTAGAGTGTTAATTCATATGCAATTAAGGATTTTAAGGATTCTGTGATTGATTTCATTTGTGATTCTTTAGTTAATCGTCTGACCAAGTTGGGAAGGTGCTTATTGCTGACAGATCCAGGATTTGGAGGTGCTATGTGATGTTGCTCAAAGCATTGAGAGTGTTGTCATTTGCAAGGATGAGGCATTGCAGTTCATGTTGTGGACAATTGTTCAAGCTTTGTTACTCTGGTTAAGCTTACTAGTTTGGCTCAATAGATTCATGGATCCCGTGGAGGGCTCCCTTCGTCCAACATAGCCTTGCCTTGTATATATATAGGAAACCACATTGTAAACATCATCATCATCATCATTGTGCAGTTGTGTGTTTCAAACCACCCCTACACTACTGCTTATTTATGTTGACTTATGCATTTAGGACATTTGGGTGAGAGTTCCAACTTCCAAAATTTGCAAAAACACTGTTGATCCCTCCAAGAGTTGTACTCTAACTCAATGAAAAGTTACAAGTACATTCTATTTAATCTGCTTTATTGTGATTGATGCCAAGGTGTTGTCAATGGAATGGGGGGAAAAGAAAGACATTGTATGGACATTGGAAAAGTACCATTTTGGGTCTCATTTGGTACAGAATCTGGCTGGCTCCAAATTCAGAGAGTGGCTCAATTGGACCCAATCTTCAGAGATTTGCTTGCTGGATGTGATCTTGTGTCTGGATTATGTGACAGAAAGGTCTTAAAATAGAAAGTATCTTACGGTTATGCATTGGAATTATGCGGGTTACACAAGTAATTGCACAACAATATTTGAACCTCCCTTGGTTTCTTGTCCTTTTCCACCGCACACAAATTACAGTGTGGCTAAAACATAATCTGAGTGGACAGTTAGACTAGCCCCAAGAGTAGGAGGGGTGTACCTGGACGCTTTAGGTACTGGTATCGGGGTAAGTGCAAGTGTGGCGAACTGTGCACGTGTAAGAGGTTGAGCTCCACCCAATTTAAGTCCGAGTCAGCATACTGGGATTAGCTATTTAGTTAGTAGACTGACAGCCGGCTATGCGACCGGATGATGTCACCCCTATGTAACCCGGAGACATGTCGTTACAGAAATATGGTAGTATGGGCTGCCCATAAAATTGTCCGTGAACCCAAAACTATTTGTGTAGTCAGCCAAAATATGTTTTTTTTCATGGGTAGACAAAAATGAGGTTTTTGGACCTGCCCTTCAGGGTTGATCTCTCTATTGTTATTTGGAGTGTTTCATATGCAACGTAAAGCATTGGCACCGTTTTTTTTTCTTTGTTTTTGTTGTATTTTCGTGTCGCTCTCCAGCGTGAATCTGTCCTATTTGACTTTCTCTCGCTTAACTTAGATTTATCTGAAACTTACCTCCATTTTATTAGATCTTTCGAAATTCAAAAATAATTGACAAACTAGAGACCTGGCCGGGAGTGGTGATAAGTCACTAATAAATACTAGTCAACATTGATAGGCTGAAAGATAGCTTTTGTCGTTCTGGCAATGTTGCACTCACTAAATAGCAAAACCTCAGAGACTCTGTGAACATCATCGATTTGGATATATGAATAATATTGAGTTGACGGAAATCCTAAATTCAGCTCTTGAAAAAAAGTTCCACCACAGAGGTGGGCCCAACTCTCTCATCATCAAGAGTGTGCGCATCTTTGCCCGCACGCACACACACATTCTTCGTTATATATACCTATTCACTGCAGGCCCGACGAAAAACAAAGCAAGAGAGCGCTAAGTTTGGATGAAGATATGGATGAGTATATTGGATGTGGTGACGAAAGACAGAAGGGACAGAAAGAGGAAGGCGTTAGTTAGGTGATAATATGCTGAAGAAAAATAGGGGACTGCAGCTGCACCATTCATTCCGCACGTTTATCGCTCCCCGTTATGGACTGAATCGATTCGCCGTCTATTCTTCACCCCTATTGCTTTTGCTGCTTTGCATGCCATCGCCCTTCTGTCCATCCAAGATAGGACCAGTTGCATCAGCAGCAGGAGCGGGAGTAGAAATATCATATCTCTTCTCATTCTTGACGTCGACATTTTCTCTTTCACAACGATTTTGTTCCTGCGGCTTTTGTCAGATAGAAAACCCAGCAGGGAGGAATTTCTTGAAGCTTTTCACTTGAATTCTTGGAGACGCTCTTGGGTTTGTGTGGAGGGAAATGGTAGGAGGGGGTGCGGTAGCAGAGCTCTCGTCGGTTCTGCCTCGGGTGCTCATCGTCTCCAGTCGCACTGTGCGCAAGAATAAGTTCGTGAATTTTGTAGGTGAGTTACTGTCTCTCTCTCTCTCTCTCTCTATCTATCTATCTTTCTGCTGATTTTTCTTCAGAGCCCTGGGCTATCGATGCTGCGTAGTCAAGACTGATCCCGATTACACGACTTTTGCATGAGAAGTAGTTCTGCTGGATGAAAGAAGCCTGGGAAATCCATAAGCAGAACCAGAAGGTCATAAGTTTATGTAGATATGGTAAGAAAGTCAGGAGATATATGTATTATGGAGACAGCATTAGCCAATATTCTAAATAACCATGTGCTTGTGGTGATGGGGATGGGCCAAACAGGAGAGTATCACCTGGATTTGATTGTGAGCTATGGAGCGGTGCCAGTGATTGTGCCACGGGTCTCAGGTGTGCATTCACTTCTGGACAGCTTCGAACCCATCCATGGTGTGTTGCTGTGTGAGGGCGAGGATGTCGACCCCACACTGTATGAAAGTGATATCTCTTCTCTCACTGAGCAAGACCTCGAAGAGATCAAAGCGGCACACAGCAGTAATACGTCAATCGATAAAGACAAAGACTCAATTGAATTGCAGGTTTGTGTAATACATTCCAATTCCAGACTGAACTCTTGCCGTATGCAAAATTTCTCATCAACCAGGCACACTACAAAATACTCTTTACTAGAAACCGAAGCCCTGGTTGTCTCTCATGATGTCCTCTTTCTGCTTCTTTTCTGTGCAGCTCGCAAGACGCTGCTTGGAGCGCAACATTCCTTACCTTGGCATCTGCAGAGGCTCACAGGTTCTCAATGTAGCGTGTGGAGGATCATTGTACCAGGTAAAACTTTCTATGACGGTACCCTCTATTGTTTAAATAGCTCCTTCAGTGTTAGAGGAGAGTGCAAACTAAAATGTTTCAACTTCACAGAAACACTGTCTCTGTGCTTATTCTTGCTGATTTATGCTGACAGTGTAGACTGCTAACTGAAGAAGGGCAAGAGGATAAGAGTTCATTTTCTCTGTGCAGGACGTGGAAAGGGAGCTTTCAAGAAAAGTTGGGGTTGAAGTGCAGCACATCAATTATGGAAACTATGATGGCCATAGACACTCTGTGTCCATTGTAGAAGGGTCACCTCTTCATGACTGGTTCAATCAATCCCTGGAATCGAATATGGAGCTCTTTGTCAACAGTTATCACCACCAAGTAAGCCCACATATTGTTGTTGCAAGATGGCTTTGTATGAGGTATGTATGCTAAATAAGCTCAGGTCATTTGTCTGGATTTATTCATCCAATCTCAATGACTACAGGGGGTGAAGAGACTGGCAGCAAGGTTCAAGCCAATGGCATATGCAGCAGACAGTCTAGTGGAAGGATTTTATGATCCTGATGTTTATAATCCTGACGAGGGCAAATTCATTGTCGGCCTGCAATTTCATCCTGAACGAATGCGCCATCAACAGGACTTGGCTGCTTTTAATTCTGCCTCTGACACTGTCTTTGACTATCCTGGATGCCCTCGTGCTTACCAGGTACATCTCTGCTGCTTCATATGGCTTTAACACCAGAGAAGGTTAGCACTATTGAGGCAGTTTTCATTTGGTACTTTTATAACTGATGGGAAAACCTCAGTTGAATTGAAGTATGCTGATAATTATTGTCTATCTACATTGAGTCTATCCTAGCATGCCAAAGTTCCTAGCTCTCGCACTGACCAAATGTGAAAGTGGGGAGGTTTTGAAGGTGTGGTTGTTATGTTTCTCAGGAATTTGTGAAGGCAGTTGTAGCTTACCAAAAGAAACTGTTAGGTTCAGGGAAAGAGATTCAAGCAAAGCAAAAGGAGGAGTTTACACCACGGATGGAAAAGCAGCGGCAGCAGTTAATGCACAGTTTTTCTAAAGCTAAGCTACTATATGAAGAACAGCGGAAAGCCGGTTCAGTTCACAACAGTAACAGTGCTATTCAAGCTTTGCAGGAAGCTTCTGAGAACCAACAAGAACTTGAAGTTGGTGCTGAGTTTCTTCAGGTGGATATTTATCTTATTCCTTCCACTGCTTCATGGGCACATCTGAGTGGTTACTACCAGTACTGAATTCCATGACTCGTTCTGATTGGATCTCATATTTTTGTGCAGTCAACTATGCCTCTTAATAAGCACCAGGTGAAGCGGCTCAACCAGATGGGTGCAACTGTTCGAAACTCATCAATTTTTCTTGAGAAGTTGGAAACGAACAAACACAAACAAAGCTTTGCCAGAACCATGCTGGAAGGTATGCACATGCATGAGGTGCAGGAAACACTTGACTTCTACAAAATGATGGTGGATGTTGCTTCCAGTGTTTTAGAGCAAAAGCGACAGTCTAATTTTTAGCTAGGTATCAGCCACAGGTTGCTTCCAGTGGACAGGTTTTAAGCTAGCCTGGTCACAAATTACAGAAAGGGGCACTTCTCACAGGGAACCTCAAGGAAATGCCTTGGCAAGAAGCCTAAAAGACTGGGCTATAAGGACCTTGAACAGAGTCAAAAAGACATGTGGATGACTCACATGTGGAGTCCCTTGAAATCATCAAAAGGAGGTGGTTTGTTTGATGTGGCAAGAAATTTCTTGCAATGCATGAAATTTGAAGGAATGACAAATGTTTTTGCTGCAGTGATCCCTCAGAATACACTAGCATGTCTGCATTTGGTTTGTTACATTCATACATGTGCACAATGAATGGAGTGACCGCAACCATCTGACTGACATATTAAGAAGCCCACAGATACTCCAAAGACCTTGCAAATATTTTGCAGTTATACATGGTGGAATAGGGCCATCATGAGAAGGGTTTAGGGTTTAAGCTACCTTAAACCATTCGAGAGAACTCCTTTTGAGTGGGTATAGGGTGCAGGTTGATTGCTTGTCAGTGGGTACAGGGTGCGGGTTTCATTCCTTTTGAGTTTGTATATTAACGTGTGGGTAATGAATGTACCTTAAATGGATAAGGTTTAGGTTCAGTCAAGTGGAAAAGAGAGTAGGTAGAGCCACTTTAGACGATGGTCCAAAATTTCAAGGACCACTTTCAGACAAATTGAAACAAATTGAATCCTTAAATTGGACCTTTTTTCACATTAATTTTTTTTTTTTTTTGGTAAACTACAATGAGTGTGTCTAAAGGTATAGGGTCCAATTAAAAATGTGGGATTTACATTTGAGAGGATTAGGTTGACATTCTTCATAATTTTTTATTTCCTCTTCATTCCTCTCATTTTATTTTTCTTGTTTCTTGCTCCTTATTACACACAATGGATGAGCATAGGCAAAAGATATTGGTGGTCTTAGTTTTAAGTATGACAATGCATCAAGTCATTGTTGTTTTTTCTACTTACTTTGTTTTCAAATTTTGTATCACTCCAATCAAGTTTCAGATCTGAAAAAAGAGAAAGATTTTGATCTGAAAAAATTCTCTTACAAAATTTTATCCAAACAAGCACAATTAGAGGTTCCAGTAAATTGAAATTTGCCTTGTTTCTTTGCATTTTTGACAAATTCAAATTCCATTACTCTTTGTAATCAGATGTAATATTTCACCATTTGCCCAATTTTGTTTAGCCCTCTCATTTCCCCCTTTCATCATAATTCAAATCACCTTTTTTCTTTGTTGCTTTCTTCTTGGGAAGGGGAGCCAGTTTAGGGACTTCTTATAAATCCAAATCTCTTTCCACTTGTGAAAATGGGCATTTGAATCTTCCATGACCAAAACTTTCTATCCTCATTTCTGAAACACTTTTATTTTGTGCACTTCCAAGAGCTAAAAATTTGTTCCTTCAAACAACCACCTTGTGTGGATCTATAAATCCAACAGTGTCAACAATATATGTGCTCAAAAATGGAGTGGTGGGTATGTTTTCAACAATGTCCTCAATTCACAAAATGTCTTCCATTCTTGCACAATCTCAACTTTAAAAACAATTGAAAAAGAAAAAAACGAAAACCATGAAAGAGAGTACCTTGAACCCTAACTTATATTTTGATTTTCCAAACCATGAGCTCTCATATACCGTCTAATTTAAACTTTATTTTTCCAATTGAATTTCCCCTCCTCAAATTCGCTTGAATTGGTTATCGATTCTCATCTAAAAATGCCTCATGTTCAATTTATGACTCTCAACCAATAGGATTGCTCCATTTTGTTGGACCTCCCCCCTTGGACCCTCATCTAAAGTCCCTTTAGTTATACATAATGCATTCTTAAAGTTGTTCTTGATAGCACCATATTTTATCTCATATCCATGGAATAAAGTTGAATTTTCATCAACTACATAGGTGGAAATTTCACTTAAACTTTTTTCTTCACCCTTTATTTTTCATTTCGACAACTTTTAACAATTTTTTCCCCAAAGTTTAAATTTTTTTCACATTAGGTTTTGTGTGTGATTCACATATTTTCAATGATGCCAACAACATATTTTCCCTTACAAATCTTGCTTGTTAGTTGGGGAAAAAAATTATTTTTCAAACATGAAAGTTTCCTCATATTTTCTTTTCTCTTTTCTTGTTTCTTTGTTTGAATAGTTTGACGGGAAAGATATTTTGCAATCACCCAACACTATTTTCTAGTTTTTTTTTTCAATATTTCAAGGAAAATAATATCAAATGACTATTTGAAAATATCTACAAAACAAAAGAAAAATTACTTGGTGACCATTTGATACTATATTCCAAGTTCCTTTTATTTTTTATTTTTTTGGTAACTTGAGGAAAATAGTATTGGGTGGTTGCCTAGTACTTTTGTTTTGAATGTGCAAGAAAAAGTATCAAGTGACCAACCAATATTATTTTAAAAAATATTTTCTTTTCTAGATAGTTCAAGGAAAATAAAATTGGTGATCAATAATTTTTTTTTAAATGTGAAAAGAAAAGTATCAAGTGGCCACTTAATATTTTTTTTTTCTTTTCCTTTTTGAAGGAGTTTAGGGAAATAATAATGAGCGATTGCCCAACAGTACTTTTCAAAAATTCCCAACATTTGTGAAAATAAGTATTGAACAACTACCCAATTATTTTACATGTTCAAAAAAAGAGTATTAGGTGGCTTGTCAATATTATTTTTCACAAAACTACTTTTAGAAAATCACAAAAAAAAACTTGGAAAATAGTATTGAAAATGATTGGGTTTCCTAGATTGAAGCAAAAAGAGTATTGTATGGTTAATGATGATTTTGTTTGTTTGGATAGGAACAAAAAGAATATTAAATAGCTACTTGATATTTTTAGCTCTATTTTTTTCCTTTAAGAAAAAAAAGAAAGAAGATATATGTTTAGTTTAAAAACATAAACCTTCTTTCTAGCAAGCCATGTGGTGCTTCCATTTCAAAAAAGTAAGTGGAATTTGTCATGTGATGGGTAATATCATTTTTACAACCAACAATGTTCATTGTAATGCTTGTCACTTGAAGTCAAAGGTATAGAAATCAAACTTGTTTCATGGTTCCAATATTGTAACTAACAATGAAATGTGTTATTAATCATTGAAGGAAAATGGTTCAAAGCAATTGGCATATGATTGAATTTTCATTCCTAAATCTACCTTGTCCAAAACAAGTTCAACTTTTCACTTCAATTCACATTTGCAATCAATTCCAATTGTTGCCCACATTTGTTCTTGTTGGTTTTCGACGCAACCCCAAGTCCTTTGTTAGACTCCCAAGAGTCCAACTATGTCACAAAGCGGAAGTTTGGGGACTTGAGGGTTCGCTCCCAGCACTCAGCACTAAAAGGGGGTAGAGGGGCGTGCTGAGGCTCCAGGATTAGACTAGGAAGAGGGACAAGCTACTTAGTTATTCAATCCTGCATCCAAAACCAACCAATAACTTGGTTAGAACTCATTTTGCATTCTTGTGGTGTTGGGACAAGCCACGGGCGACCTTGGACTCACTTGACTCACCATGGCCTGGACCCGAGGGAAGCCACCACCTTCCCCCATATAGTATTCTCTACAGCTCTCCGCGAGGGCTACATCCGAACGGCACTTTTTCCCGGGACTCCCAAGGAGGAGTCCCGAAATTGTCCCGGTTTGGACTCCTGGGACTTTGGGCATCCATAACTTCTTGCTCAGACCTCGGATTGGGATGAGTTTTAAAGAAATCTTGTAGCTCTCTTTGAGAACTTTCCAACGCCATGTCGCACTCCTCCTGCAAACGTCAGATTCGGGTCGATTCCTGACTTTTAGTGGTCGGGAGTCAAACTATCAATTTGACTCCCGGCCCTTCTTTTGCCCGTAACTTGAACTACAAATGTCCAAATGGTTCATGCGAGGCCATTTTGGACATCTACACTTCAAGACCTTTCCAATGGTATAAAGAAAACCCCAATGCAAGGTGTTTTGATCCCTGAAAT
>Ga0116228_10005343_pt1 | contig 11456 bp, 8 predicted proteins | sample S1TSphfallax_2_FD_89694 | JGI IMG/M metagenome (GOLD analysis project Ga0116228, IMG submission 89694) | Host-associated microbial communities from peat moss isolated from Minnesota, USA - S1T2_Fc - Sphagnum fallax MG | ecosystem: Host-associated > Plants > Peat moss > Unclassified | place: USA...
CTCCTTTAATTGGCCCAATTCTTTCAAGTTGAAAACAAACCATGTCCAACATAGTCTTGCAATAACCATTGTGTTGTGCACATCTCCTCCCTTATAAGCATTGGACCAACATCTAGTTCCCATGTGGTCATAGTTAGTAGTACCTTGGGCTAGGATGATGAACTATCCACATTACCCAAGGTTAAAAACGTAACTTGTGGTTACTATGAAAAATACTAGGAAGTACCACAATATTTTGGTGCCTTCACATCACCAACCTCCTTCCCAACACCCATGAATTTCTCTTGGCATTTTTAGTCCCACATATGTTTAAGATTTGCAACTTATGTTGTTACAACATCACCCCCCCCTTGCACCAACATGGCTATCCCAACCAACTATGCAACAAGTGGAAAACAAGGTGGATGAATGGGAAAGATTGTGCCAAACATGTTTGTTTAGCCGAGACAAAATTTAAAAACCATGTGAGATAGTTAAGGTTCATAACTTGCCCCAAAATTGACCTATGAACTCCTTTAGAAATGTCGAACATGGTTGTGATGCCAATGTGCAAGCCCATGGTCCATCCTAAATCATCTTGGGGCTTCCATTCCTAAATGCACGAAAATGTGGAAAATTCAAAAATGTTGGTAAGGATGTTTGTGGAAGGCCAACCTTATTGACCATTGTCAAAGGTGGCCAATCACCATAACAAATTATACATAAGTGGTGTCCTAAATCCAATATGTTATCCACTAACCATTTAGTGATTTAGGGATGAGTTGATATGTTCGTTAAATCACTTCTAATGGTGCTAGGTAAATCCACAACCGACAAAATTAATGTGTTTGCAAACCAATTGCCACAACATCCACTTGCATTAACTCAGCAATCCAAGATTTGATCTAATGTCATTTGGCCAAAAAAATTGGCCAAAAGTTTCCCAATGGTGGACATTTTCCAACATGTATGCACATGGCCACATTTGTGTGATTTGCAAATGTTACAACACATGAATCAATTCCCAAAAAAATCTTGACTTAGGGTTTGAAAGACTTTGACCTATGTTAGCCTATGGAAAATTGTTACACATCCATCCTAGAATGATTAGATCTACTAGATCAATCCTATCGAAATCTTGCGCCCTAATAATGTGTTGTTTAATTGCAAGAAATATTAAACAATTGATGTTGGTAATAAAGTGGGATGATGTTGTTGCAACATCCTAACATGACATCAAAAGGCTTACTTAACTTGTGGATTTTGTTCCCCATAATGGTATCATCATACTTAAATCCTTGATTGCAACACTATGACTAGAGTAGAATTAGTGCCTTTAAACAACTTTAATAGGCATATCCCATCCTTGGTAATATCCCATTGAATAACATTAATGTCTACTGGGCCCAATCTTAATAGCCCATTGCCAACATTCACAACTATTTATGGGCTTGGTGATGAAAAAATGTGCCAAGCCCAATTAATAAAATGACTAACCAATGCATGTAGTTTGGTCAATGTGCCCCATGATGGGAGTTATAGTCCAATTTGAAAGCCTAAATGAGTGATGTATCTTGTGATCCTAACATTGCCAATTCCTTATTGGGAGTTCATCCCAATCATGCATGTTACCCCCCAATCGTTCAAACCCATGTGGAAGGCCTAAAACTCCATCCAACATAATGGATTCGTTGGGTTTTCTAACTTGCCACTTAATGAACCTCACTAACAATGAAGCCTTGCAGTTAGTTCTTTATCATTTTAAGTGATAATATACAATTTCTTTATGAAAATCAATGGTAATCCCCAAGGTATACAAAATTGCACCTCCAACCAATATGTCATAACATGTGTGAATACACCTTCAACTAGTATTGTAGTGTAATCTATTAGTTTGGTAAGATTAACTTGGATCACAATCTTTGGTTTAATTAATTAAATTGTTTTTGAACCATCCATTGATGTCAAAATGTGGTATGTGCATGGTTCAAAATCAACATTACTCAATTCGAGACCATCAATGGTGGCTAATTATTTAAGTAAATAAATAAATACATAAATGAATAAATAAAAACTTTTGCATTAATTTAAAAATAATAACAACAAATTATAGATTTTCTTGTTGTTTAGTTTCATTTGGTTAATTAAAAAAACTTGGTTTAAAAGCTCATTAAAAAAAACTTAGCCAAAAAACTAAGTCAAATTGGACATGTTGAAATGGACTTGTCCAAGATGACTAGTTAGTCAAGTCTGCAAATGTCACCTTTTGATTTTTTTACCTTTTTTTTCAATCAAATAAAATATGAATTCTTGTAGTGAAGATGGAGCTTGAGATTCTCTCGTTGACCATGATGTGATTTTCATAAGAAAATGTTTTTCTAAATAGTTTTGAATATTTTTCATTACATTTATTTTACATACATTTCCATACAATCTTATGAAAAACTATTGTCTCAAAATCTTATGGGGTTTTTGCAAGATTTATAAAATTATGCCATATAAAATAGTCATGCCCATCATGGAACACAAGTTGATAACCAAACATTTATCCATATAATTCAAAAAAAAATTATAATTCAAAAATAACTTAACAAATTTTTTTTAAAAAGCAAGAAGAAAATGAACATATGTCTATTAAAAAAAGAAACAACATATGTCCATAGACCAAAATGCTTTTAAAAATGCATTAAACACCCTAAGTATAGGACCCGATATTTTTCTCATTTCTTATTCACTTTGAACAATTAAAAAATAATGAGTGCACCAACTTGAGTGTTACAATCCCTTTTTTTGAATTAAAAAAATCCTCAAACTATATTAAGGATCTTAGTTCCACTTACTTACCTTGCCAAATCAAACATTACTTCCAAACCCCATATTTTCCTCAATTTTTGCCCATTTGAAGCAATGTTCATCACAACATGTGTGCCAAGTGGAAGTTCACAATACAAATTTTCAACTCCAAAACAAACCAAACTTCTAACCCTTAGATTTCTTTTTAACATATGTTTTTTCTTTACGAAGAATTATTTATAAAAAAGAAATTTAATGATTTTTTTTTTACAAAATAAATGTCAAATATTTAATAAATTCCATCAATTTTTTTAAAACTGAAATTCAGAGATTTTTTTTTATAGAAATACAAGACTACTAAAGACCCCCAAAAAAAAAATGATGGAAACTAAATAAGAAGGACAAAGGCAAAAGCCCAGATGACATAAAAAAAGAAGGATGAAATGTTTTAGGGCAAAAATGTACGAGCCTTCTCCTATACCGAAAACACAAGTGTTGAGAGCCCAAAAAATCCAAGTGTACTGAATTCGCCCATTTGATGCACATGCAGTCAGGCGCCACAAGCGCGTGGTACATGGATTACGAACTCACACGTATGAAATACGCCATGAAGAAACTCACAGACGAAGACGCACCTTACTCAGCGTTGTGCTCTTTTGGTGTTGTTTTGTTGTGATGACTGACTCGCGCTGACTTGATTTTCGCCATGGCCCATGTGTGTGTTGAGATGTTTCTCAAGATTCTGCTGAGTGGGTAAGGTTAAGGTCACGAGATTTTGTGTTTTGATTCTGCCTTTTGTCATTTTTATTTTTTTCCTTTGTTCTTTCTGCCTACATATGTCGGGAGTGATTTTGCAACGATTGGCTTTCTGTTGTCGTTGCTCTTGTCAACCGCCCCCGCACAACCCTTGTGGTGCCACTGTCTTTCGTCAATCAGGTTGCGCTCCTCTTCGTGTTAGCGTCTTCCGCAACATGGAGGTATGTATGGGCTTTCTTCCTTTCTTTTGTTCTTCTTCCTCTCTTCATTCCTTTCCTTTAGGTTTTACAATTTGGGGAATGTATCTTTTTTTTTTTACTTTTTGGTTTCCACTTTCGGTGGTATTCGCTACTGAAATGGTCATCTCTTATTACCGATATTCGGACAAATCAGCAACGGAAAAGAAAATCTGTCAATTCGGTGGTCTGTTGCATGGTCGGCAGTACACGCATTGGCAACAATTCACGCCCAGGCATGAACCTGAGGGCTATTAGGGTTCGCAGTTTGTGGTTATGAAATCGAATGACGACGAGCTTGGTAATTTGGATGTGAATCTATGGGTCTTATTCTGTGTATTGTTGCTACTGTATTAGGGTTTAGGTTAGGGTGTGTCTTTTCTACTTTCTATGCTGTTGGGGTTTCTCTATCTTTTCTTGGATGTCAGGAAGTTCGTGGAAATTGAATAGCCTGTAGAATTATGTGGATACATTTTCAAGAACATTGTCTGCAGAAATCTGAATGCGTCCTCTGCAGTGGTATAGCATGGTGAAGGTGGCTTTTAGAAATCTTTGTAGCAATGGTAGGATTGTGGATGCAATGCATAGGTGGTTAAGATACCTTGCAGTGTTGAAGGAGTTTGACTAGTCTCCAGTTTGTGATAGGTTTGACAAATGAAACTAGGAGAATTGATATTTCAGTGTTATGCTTGAAGCCTGATACGGTTGTGGGATTGTGGAGCTAACACTACATTGCCTGCTACCTGCAACTTTTCCAGTATTTCTGGAGAGGCCGAACACAGAATAACCGAGAGCTGGTAGAGAGCCTGAAGCAGAATGGAAGCCTCCGGACCAAGAGGGTTGCCGATGTCATGGAACAAGTGGACAGAGGGCTTTTTGTGCCACCTAATGAGCTTCCTTACATTGATAACCCCATGCCTATCGGTTACAATGCTACCATTTCTGCTCCTCACATGCATGCTGCCTGCCTTGAGCTGCTCTCAGGACACTTGCAACCTGGGATGAGTGCCCTTGATGTAGGTGCAGGTGAGAATGCCTTCTATGTACCAGCGGACTTGTATACTCTATTAGTTGGAGGTAGAGCCTTTATTGCACTTATGATCCAAGCTCCCTTTATGGTGTGAATTTTCTGTCCAGGGAATCAAATACTTCAAAGAATCTATTAGCTGGTTGATTTGTTTTATGAAAGTCATTATGTTTCTCCAATCAGATTGATTTCCTCTCTATTCTGTAGTTGTAGGTCAAGCCTCATGATTGATGCAAAGATGCAACTTTTATGTTGTATTGTGGGGAGGACAGCATTATGTGGCTGTATGCCATTATGCTCGATCAGTGCAGTTGATGCTGGCTTCTGTTGAATGTGTGTGTCTGCAGGCACAGGTTATTTGACAGCAGCATTTGGTATGATGGTTGGGAAAGAAGGCCGTGCAATTGGCATTGAACATATACCTGAGCTCACACACCAGGCAATTGAGAATGTGCAGAGAAGCAGAGCTGGTCCTTTGCTTGCATCTGGCAGTCTTTCCTTGCACACTGGAGGTTAGTATTACACCTCATCACCAGCAACTGAACTGTGTGTAGTTTTGACCATGAAATTGTTAAGGCACATTCATTTTAAGATTCTGGAGACTGGAAAGCTCTGCATCTATGATTTTTTTTTCTACTTGAGTTTAAAGTCATCTTTTGTAATGTTGATGAATGTGATACTAACATGTTGTGACACCACTGTCTCTGGAAATAGGGAGGAATATGAAGTCCCTGATTATAGAAAATTGTAGAAAAGATTTTCCTAGAGATCCTGATTGTCATAATGTGGTATGCAGATGGACGAGAAGGATATCCAGCAGGTGCACCGTATGATGCTATTCATGTTGGAGCTGCTGCTTCTGAAGTTCCTCAAGCCCTTGTTGATCAATTGAAGCCTGGGGGCCGGATGGTGATACCTGTTGGAGATGTTTTCCAAGAGCTCACAGTGATAGACAAAGCCCCTGATGGTTCTCTGAAGCAATGGGGTGCCACCTCTGTCCGATATGTTCCCTTAACCAGCCGCCAATCTCAGTTGGGGCACAACTAATACTACTTGCACATAAGACCTAAATTTTGCGTGCTGACTGATCATAGACACTTTGTGTGATTGCTTTAAATGAGTCAGGCTACTTGTAAAGCTGATTTCTTGTACATCCAGTTGGCTGCTGTTTTTTTTCCTGGCTCCTCATCCAGCAGAGGTCACTCTGCATTAGTGTTGATAGTAGTGCAGATACATATAAGTCGTGTGGTGACAACAGATTTTTAATGTGTAAAGGCGAACCATTGGCACTTCAAAAGATAGTGAGGTTCCATGACTGCATGTCCTTGTGAGATTTGAAGAGGAACTGCCACCAGTATTCTTGTTTTTGTTATTCTGAGTCTGGAGAATTTGTCCGTATTAGGCTTGAGGAAGATTTTTTCATGGCGAATACTCCAAGTAGGAATCACCTGACAATGAAGACTTCCATGTTATGTGTGGTGTATGCAGGGCACATGAGTGCCCTGCTCTCAAGACTTCTGTCCTCAGGTAGTTCTATGTAATTTAGGTTTTGTCTTTGGAAGTCACAAATGCTCAGAGCTTGGATCAAGTCCATAGGGTTTTCCATCAGCTGACCACTCTTGGAGCTTCAATGATGCAAACATAGGGGTGCAATTTGGAAGTGCAGATAGAGCACAGTTATTGCTGAAGGCTATGCAGCCCATGTCGTGGTTTGGGCAGGTACAGTTCTCTTTTGCACTTTCCTATGCTTTTATGAGACTTCATTTGCGATCTGCTTTTGGAAATCACAACACGGTGGATGTACATTTGCAGGTTTCCACATTGAAAGATTTAGCTCCTGGCGTCCAAGTATGGTAGAATACATACTCTGAGGCTGCTAGCCAATTTTGGACGGTGAGCATAATTGAACAGATTATATGTGATATCTGAGGTATAAGAATCAAATATTTCATGACATTAAACATAGTGGAATTCTATTAGCAAAACAATGAAGAGACCTAGCAAAACTATGTTTGTCATTCCTAAGCAGCAGTAATAGGCCTGCTGATTGTGACTCCATGATGTTCAGAATTGTAGATGGTGCAGCTGCAGAAGAAAACGAGGAAAGAGATGAGGGCAGTACCCAACGAAAAAGAACTTTGTTGCCTGGGGTTGCTGTGACTATTTTGTTTGTTTGTCCTGCCACTCTTGTCACCAGTACTTTCCTTCAGGCTTGGTCCAGGATATGTGTTCCTAGGCCAAGGCTTGCTTCACCACCCTTTAACTTAGTATTGTTGACACCAATAGTTTTGCTGATAGTCTTGCCACTTAGGATCAAGAGGAGCACAACTGGATGGAGGAAGATGCACGAGAATGATGGGTACACTGAGTGTGAATGCTTTCATCTCCATTTCCAAGGTTTGTAAGCTGCTTTTCTTGTCACAGAATAATTATTCTGTAGTGTTTAATGGACCAACTCGAGTTTATTGGAAGTGCCTCTTTTTCTCTTCTTCACAGTTCTCCAAACTACAGTCATGTGGATGAGCTGAATCATGAGTTCTCAAGCAGACAATTGTTGCACTCAGACTCCTCCTGGAGCTGTCATACAACCACTTGAAGCCTTGGCAAGTTTGAGGCAGCTTGCCAACCACCCAATTGGTGTGCTAGGAGAAAGAAGATGCTAGTTGGATTTTCTTGTGAATAAAGCTTTTCACTCTGGTAGTGGTTAGCAAATTTGAGGATTAAATTAGTCATGAAGATTGTGATACACTCCACAATCGAGAAGTGTATGAGTGTGTAGGATTAACATAGACTCTGTTGAGGAATGTTGTGTAGGTTCTGTTTGGTGGTTGAATGCAATGTTTCTGGATGCAGGATCTGCAGCTCTGGTTAGTACCAGTGGGATGCATCCTTCAGTTTTGGAAGGTCTGTCTTCAGCTTTATGCACCTACTTTGAGCATGTCTGAACTTTATACTTTGTATTCCCATCTTTCCAGTTCTTTATGTGAAAATAATCAACAATAAGACCTAGGACACTGTTCAATGTGACCTTGGGTTTGGATGTGCTCCAAATTGAAACAGTGTATCTCTGTCTTGTCACTTGCCTCATAATATCTAGAACAGGAGTTGCAAAGAAAGGCGGTCACCCTTTTGTCTCAAGTTCAGTACATTTCTTATCCATTCCTTAATTGCAGATTGTCCCCTCTCCAAAAGCTCTAGTTGCTCATGATGCTTTGCCTCCTGCTGGCTGACATCATGACTGCCGTTGCTTCCAGAAATGCAACAGAAAATCAGGACTCAGGTTCAGGCATAATTTTTTCAAATAAAATTTCAGCAGATTACTATATAATCTACACCCATTAGTGGAAGCTGAGGTAGCTCATTCTTTTGGTAGCTGATGCAATGCATGTACTAATGTTTAAATGATTGGGCCAGTACAGTAAATGTACATGAGTGTATTGCTTGTGCCCCATAGAGATTAAGGAAATCCCCTGGGTAAGCCTCTTCATTTTGTAGAGTATGGCATTGAACTCACCCATGGACTCCCTTTCCTTTATGCTCACATTGGAATTCGGTTACCTTCTGTTTGACTGCTAAAAGTCTTCTGTAGTTTGTAAGATCATATCATGTACTTGATGTTCTTCAATGACTTCATTCTAATGACACATCAACAACTCCACTTGATTTATCTAAACTCAGGGACTCACGAATGGCAGCTCACCACCGTCTAGAAGAGTCTATGGATCTCACTGTCCTCCTCAAATTACTACATACTCTTTCAATCTGAAACTCAAGTATTTTTTGGTCATTGGACATGAAACACCAGATTACATTGGTGAGTTCACTTCTATTATCTGCCTACTGTATAAAGTCTATGGCAGCTGTCTCTTGATTGTTTGAAAGGATCCTTTTGCCTTGTCGACCTTGATGTCAAAAATGTTGCCCTACATTGGTGATATGCTGTCTTTGAATTTGAGAATCTGCCATTACTGAAAGCTTGTATGAATGGAAATCTCTTACTGTATTGTACTACAAAGGTTGTTGACAATGTTGGGCAGGTACCTGCTTTATTGGGCAAGTTCTGGTTAGTAAGAGCCAGACCAGAACCAGGTCTGAATTTTTGAACTGGAGCAGGTATGGGAACCAAGTTTTATTTTCTTAAACAACCAGACTCATAACTGGAACTGAGATTTTTGAAAATAAAAGTGATTAGAACCAGCTAAGTTCTGGTCTGGGTTAGTAATAACTGGACTGGAACTGGAATCAAATTTTTTTTCAAAGAAGGGGATTTGGAACCAGATTTGCAATTCCATTTATGTGTCAAACCAGAAGTGAGATAATTCTAATTTATATTAGAACTGGAACCAGAAGCTCTTCATAAAAGTAAAGAACTGCCTAACACTGGTTCTTACTTCTTACCAGGGTGGAACTCAGCAGTGGAGTACAGGTGGGTAGCATGCACCTTCATCAATGTTCCTTGCCCAGATGACTCTCCAAATTTCGCAGGAGGTAAAGTTGCAATGTTTTGGGCACTTCGGCAAGACATTTCTTCAAGTCCAAAGGTGCACCATCTATGGACATTTTACCACATCCAACATGTAGTGAACTTCTTGAGCAACACACCCTTTTATTTTGGCATCTATTAATGTTTATCACATCCAACATGTAGTGTCAAATATTCCCCATGCCTTATACAAAAGCATCAAAAAAGTGAACAACATCATATGAAAGACTACTTATTAGTGCTTTTGTTTTCAAAATTTTCGGTGAAATCAGGATGGCAACCATCCCTAGGGAAAATCTCCACTTAATTGACAATATTATTTCAAGGAACTCTTAAAACCCGTAGGCATAAATGTGGCCACACCCGCCTGAAAAAAACAGTTTGTGATAGGGTTTAGGGTTTGTGATAGGGTTTAAGAGTTTGTGATGGAATACTATTTTCAGTACTCTGTGTCACCTTTTGACAATTTTTGCCAAAAGAAAAGACTGGTATTATATTTAGGGCCATTTTAGACAACGGTCCAAGGAGCAGGGTTCAATGAAATCAAACATTCCTATTGGACAAGAGCTTTAAATTAGTTTCAAGGCCTATACACAAGGGTCCTAGACCAAGATAAATCAAGTTGTGGTATAGCTTTCATGGTATCATTTTGGAGGGAAAACCAATTGGTTGGGACCAAAAAAAAAAAGGAGGTTAAAGGAGAGCTCATGGTTTAGAGAACCAAAGTGTGAAGCTAAGTTCCAAGGTTGCTCATTTTATTTTATTTTTTTGCGCTTTACACTGTTTTTTTTAATCCTTGTTGCTCAAATTTTGTGAAAATGAAGAACATCTTGTGGATTGAAGACATTTGTTGAGAGCACACTAGCTCTCTCTCTCATTTTTGACCAATTTTAGAGTTGACATGGTTGGGTTTGGAATCTTCACAAGGTGGTTGTTAGAAATGCATTTTTAGCTTTTCCAAGTGCATGAAATGGAGTTGAATTGAAAGAGAAGAGGCAAAAAGTGGAAGGTTGAAGTGCCAATTTTTTTTCATAAGTGGAAGGGGATTTGAATTCACAAAACAATTTTAAATTAATTCCCATTTCAAACAAGAGAGCACCAAGGAAGAAGGTGGTTGTGATGAAAGAGAAAAGTGAAAAAGTTAGAAAGAAGATCCATTGTGTGTAGTAAGAGTAATAAAGAAGAAAAAAACAAAAAATTAAAAAAACCATGAAAGAAAGGGAAAAAAAGAAGAGAAAAACCCAAGGTTAACACAATCCTTTCACATGTCAATCACACATTCTTGATATTGGACCCTTGAATTGGACCCAAAATCCTTAAACATACTCATTGTATCATAGGAAAAAATGTTTTTTTACTATGAATAAGGGTCCAATTCAAGGTTCACTTTGTTTCAAATCGGTCTCTAAGCTTTTAATCCTTGGACCTTTGTCTAAAATGGTCCTTAGCCTAGTTTGGTAGCATGGTGCTCAATAATTGATTTTTCCTCATTTATGTTCGATCATAAAAGTAATAGTATTTTACAATTCAAGCATGTAATGAACTTCTAGAGTGACACCCCCTTTATTTGGGCATTTATTGGTATTTATCACATTCAACATGTATTGTCAAATATTCCCCCACACTTTACCCAAAAGCAAAAAAAAATGGATTACATAATATGAGAAATTACTTAGCCTAGTTTGGTAGTGAAGTGCCCAATAAAGAAATTTATTTTGTCATTTATGTTTAGCCATCAAAGTACTATTATTTTACAACTTGACATTTTATTCTTTTGAAAATTCATGTTTAAGCAATGATGATAAAATACGTAAGTAATATAATAACAATGGTAACACATTTACAATGTCTAATTTAGAGAGGATTATTTTGATTTGAACATATGACTTGTCATACAATCATAAAGTTAACATCTACCAAATAAGTGCATAAATTTCCAACAATTGTGACATTCAATGATTAATTATTAAATAACTTGTTTTGTCCTCATGTGACTTTTGAAAATGTAAGAGATTATGGGTCACACTTTGACACTTCCCTTTGCCCAAAAAGAAAATTTTGGCTCTAATAGCATCAAATTGTACCCATCAAATTTCTCTAAGTGTTTCAAAAACCAAATTCACATATGGAAAACGTTTTCACATTAGTATTTTTATTTGATTTTTCAAATTTTGAAAGTTGC
>Ga0116228_10005344_pt1 | contig 11454 bp, 6 predicted proteins | sample S1TSphfallax_2_FD_89694 | JGI IMG/M metagenome (GOLD analysis project Ga0116228, IMG submission 89694) | Host-associated microbial communities from peat moss isolated from Minnesota, USA - S1T2_Fc - Sphagnum fallax MG | ecosystem: Host-associated > Plants > Peat moss > Unclassified | place: USA...
AAAAAAAAAAAAAAGATTCCAATTAAAAGATGTAAACAATGTTTAAAACATAGTTTAAGTTTAAAAACATATTGTCCATGAATGATTTCAGAATAGTGATACTTGGATACTACATCCATTTCTTTGGCTCAGTTGCATTTATTGGACTTTAGTGTCCAATTCCAAGTGCCCCATGGAACTTTGAAAGACTTTGCATAAGTGATTTTGATTGTCTAAATTGCTTTAACAAGGTTGTCATCCTTTTCAAATCGCACACATGCACTTTGCAAGATGAACCCCACCCCCCATGTTGGAATCCCAATGATGCCCAATAAGATCTCAATGTTTAAACATACCAACAAGGGTTGCCTAACCTATTCCATTTGTTGCACTTGGGCTTCAAATTCATCCCATTTTAATTCCACTTTCTTCTTCATTCAATCAAGGGCATTTTTTTCATTCCACTTTTGCCTTGCATGTGGGTTGCTCAAAATATAAGCATTCATAGAACCGTGGTCTTGTTGCCTCAGCCCCCTAGGAGGAATAGATGGATGCCTTGATTTCCCATTTTGTATTTGAAGTGAGTGTGTTCACTTTAAGTGCTTATGAAACAACCATTTGGCTACTAAGAACTAATACATGCATCCACCTTGCAACACCATTTAGAGCCTTCATAAGCCCATTCATTGTCCTCCATTGCATTTCCATGCATCTTGAATTAAAGGAGGAACCTTTTGAGGTGTAGTATTTAGTACAATTGATGAAGGTATTGTATTTAGGCCAGCCACCACACATGTAACAAGATAAGGGTATTTGCACTAAATCAACGTACATAGTGTAGAATTACACTTAGGCCAACCACCACAATGACAAAACAATGAGGCTATTGCATTAAATGAACATACATAATGGGGAATTACATCTAGGCTAGCCACCACAATGTCAACAAAATGAAAGTATTACATTAAATCATAACCCTAAATAAAAAAGGGTGGAAATATTGTGAACAAAAAATCAAGGTAGTATTTTATTATGTGAAAGAAACTTGATTCAAAATGTTTAAGTGTTGTTACAAAAAAAATTGACGAAAAAAACCCCATCTTTACTCTTGCATCGAGATTAAGGATGGGTTCTAATGTGACCATATGCAAATTTAGAATGCACCTTTCATGACATACCTTGAGAAGGCAGGGTCGAGTAGATTATAATTGCTTGTTCTTCAATTGTATTTGACACCTTTCATGCTTTTCGTGCACATTTCCTCTAAGGAACCATCTTAAGACAAAACTCCAAATTCTTTAAAGAAAAATAAAAGACCTTAAAAGGAAAAAAAAATCAATTTTTAAAAAATCATTAAATTTTTTTCTCTAATTGTTGCAACATGGTAAGGTTACTTGAAGCATAAGAAGATGATAATGAGCTAGCTTGTCATCATTTTTTGCAGTTGAACAATAAGAAGAAGAACAAAACAATGACGAGCAAAAGCTTGTCATCATCTTTTGTAGTTGAGCAATAAGAAGAAAAAAAAAATGACGACGAGTAAAAGCTTGTCGTCATATTTTTCAGTTGAGTAATAAGAAGAAAAACAAGATGATGACAAGCTTTTGCTTGTTGTCATCTTCTACAATTAAACAAGAAGAGGAAGAACAAGATGACAACAAGCAAATGTTCATCATCATCTTCTGCTTGTTGTGCATGCTTGTCATTATCTTTTGCAATTGAATAAGAAGAAGAAGAAGAAGATGATGGACATTTGCTCATCGTTGTTTTTTGTGGTTGAGCAACAAGAAGAAAAAATTGAAACGTAAACTACTTGAGCAAGGGTGGGCCAAAGTCTTACCTATTTGGGTTGGAGTTGATGTGATGGAGCTCCTAACATGTGGCGATGGAGTTGACATGATGGAGTCTTGAGCTATTAACCTTGATGTAATTGCGATGTAGAGTTGGGACCACAAAATATGGAAGAGGGTTTCCAAAGGAAGGAAAGGGGGAACGAAAGGGGGTTGGTAGGTTTGTAAATGGGTTCAAAAAAAAAAACCTAAAAAAGAGGGATGATTTTGAAAAACTGCCTGAAATGAAATTGATGTAGGTGTGGTTTGCCAACCTAATGTGGGTGGATGAAACGTTCTCTGTCCAAAACGGGATTGGTGTAGTCATGGGGGCTGGGTCATTTAGGCCTTTCATACCCACAAGTGCTTTACCCACTTACATAGTAATCCATGTGATAATGGTTTGATGTCCAAAAGATAGTAACTTTACAAGCAAGGGTGACTAATTGATCCTCACTTCATTTAAGACTAAAGCTATATTTGCAAGGCCATATCATGAAGGGGTATGTGACCTAGCTTTCACTAATGCACCATCCATTCAAAACCTCTTATGCTTTCACCAAAGTTCCACCTTGGTAACTTGCCTTCATATTTCCACTCGAAACTACCTATGTAAGTGGGCAAGTATGTAAGGCATTTTATGGCTATTAAGTATAGTGATATATATGGATATGGGTTGGTATATAGCTAAACATAGTGGTTAGCTTTGGGACATGAATACAACCAAAAAATGTTTTCTATCCAAATACCATTTATCCTATAATGGGGTGTTGGTGGGTGCTGGTTCATTTTGACCATTGTCATCGTCCTGGTTGATTCGAGGCTTGCTTACTAGTGTTATGTCGATGTTAAGAAGGATGAGAATTATCATTTTTCCACACCAGATTTTTGTGCTAAAGCCTTGTCCTACTTGACACTTAACATGCCCGACATGTCATTTTGTGTTAAGATATTGTAATGTGAATGATAACATACCATTAATGTTTAATATAACATTGATCAAACACAAAATATTATACAAAATGTGATGTTATATTAGGAATGCCATGATGGACCTTGTATATCTACCACCATCCTTGTCACCTAACATCAATTTCATTCTTCCCCTTGACATATTCCCCTTGACCCTTCCTCCCCTCCTTCCCTTCATGTTAGTCTCACCTTCATTAGACTCAAAACACAACCTATTGACAACACATACACTATTGTTAAAACATTGCAAGATTGTCAACATGGTTATTATTTTGTGAGATGTTTGCCAAAACCCAAGAATGGCGTTTGCTTGTAAGGATAATTGGCAAGCACTTTTGGGAGATTACATACACACATCAAGTTAATTAGAATATAATATCTAACATTTTAATGCACACAAAAGAAGTAGCATCAAAAGTAGCATTAGAGACACATGTGTCATAATTTAAATGTTTGATTTCAATTGCATTAGCCACATTTGTCACATGTATAACATTCTATTTGATTTGACTAAATAACTAGTTGTATTTAATTATAACAAACATACATAGTTTTCATGTTGATCAAACTTGACATAGCAAATTAGTAAGCTTGATTATACAATCACTTTAGTCATTTAAATGCTACTAGCATAAAAAATCATGTTTTTGTAATAATGGGTCTTTGGCAAGATTCACAACAATGGTCAAAAACATGAAAAGTTCTCAAGTTCTATAATAGTAGGTGTCAATGACAACAACCAATACATAATCCAAAATCATCAATGTCAATTCATCTAAGGTGTTGAAGACCAATGACAACAATAGGCACACAAAGTTTAACATCACCTTAAGCTCATCTAATGATGTTTGAACATTGAAATTGTTAGTTTTGTTCATTGATTCATTGTACAAATAACATGTATATGACCAATTTTGACCAATTGTTCTTTAATGACAATTTTGAATAATATTGAATTGTGCATTTAATTCATCATTCATAAAAAGACAAAAAAATTGGGACAATTAGAAACAATTGTCATGGATGAATGTTATTTACATGGCCTAGAAGTAAACCTCCAATTGCCTAGTGCCCATGTTGGAGTTCTTCCCTTGGTGTGTTTTTCATCCTTCAACAACTTGATTGGCATTTTGCATATTACCTTGATGACATTTTGTTATGCAATTTTTTGTTGAATTCATGTCATTCCTTGCTTTGGACATTCACCCTTTGAGCAAAAGGATCCAAAAATGTTTAGAGGAGTCAAAAAAGGTGTTGGTTTTCAAGTGCTAATAATAACCATTTAAAATCAAACATCTATTTTTGTTTTGCCATTTGAAACCATGTAATCACAATAACTTGTTCTTTTGTTACTTATATGAATGCCAAAAAACTCAAATTAAAAATCTACTTAAACTCAATTTTAGGTTTAGGTTTTACTTAAGGACATTTGAAAGCAAACAACCATTGCATAAAAAGGAGACAATTTTGCAAAGGATTTTCAAGAATCAAAATGATTCATATAATAATTTCTTTTGATGGTAAAAAAATTCTAATGATAAAAGCTTATTAACCACATTAAAAGTAAAAAAAAAATCAATATAAAAATTAAAGAATTCTAAAACTTTAATAACTCAAAAGATTTTTCAAAATTGTTTCAAAATTTCAAGTGTCCCTTACCACATATAAATGGGGTATACATAATGTATTAAACTCAAAATTTTCATTTATAATACTAGAAATGGAACCTTAAAATAGTGAACATATTTGGTATGATTTGAAATTGTGATCATTTTTGAAAAAAAAGAGAATGAATATGCAAGAATTTGCACAATTTTAAAAATAAAATTTTAATAAAAAATGGTTCATGAAAAAATGTGATGTATTGTGACAATTTTAAGCATTTTCTATAACAAGTTGCAAAAGATTTCATTCAAAAATTTGTTTACCCAAAAAAATTATTTTAGGGAAAAATGAGTTGTAATTCTTTTCTAAAATAACACCATTGATTTCTTTGAACATGTTTTGACCAAAAGTACTTTTGTGTGATACCACTAGGAACCATCTTAAAAAATCCATTGGGTAATAAAATTGGGAAAATAATATTTTTGATGCTTTAATTTTTTTTCTTTTTACAGTCAATTTTTTTTTTTTCCCTCAGGTTTATTCATTGCATTTCAAAGTGTATGGCCTTTAGTATTCATTGGAATTAGACATGAGAATTATTGCAATTTAAAAAAAAATTGTTATGACGTTTTTCAAAGTCACACTTTTGAACTTTGAAAACTCATAACTACTTAATTAATTACATTAAAAAAAAAACCATCAAAGGTATTTGAAAAAAAAATTTCCCTAAAAAAATGAAAACATGTTTTAAACTTGTGTGTTTGACCAAAAAATTCAAGGAAAGAAACATTGTTATATTCTTGAATTGTTTTTGAATGTAGTGAATATGAACATCAAAATACAAAATATTCTTGATATGATTAATGTTTCAAAGTTTATACAACTTGGTATAGGTATTCACCAAAAAATCCTAATGAATTTTTTTATTTAATTATGGTATTTAAAAAAGTTTGATGGGTTTAGTAAAATGCTGTGACATTCTTAATGGCATCGCCCAAAGATATTTTTGCCCCACTTAGTTTTAACTTCTTCTTTCAAATAAATTATCCCTTCAATATCAACCATCTCATTTCATTTGCAAAGGATGTTGTAGAGCAAGGAACATGTTACTAGGTTAGGCACCATTGTCATATACATCTTTGTGTTGATAATCTCCCAAATTTTATGCAAAATGTCTTCTTTACAATGAAATTGAAGCATTTTCAAATGTACAATCCTTCAATGTTTATTCTAATGAATGTACAACTACTTCAAAATGGAATGTTGAATGCCTTCATGATGGGTTCAATCATAATTGGACAAGACAATAGTGGATGACCCTTGTCACTTACAAGATGTTGTGGCATATTGTTTATACATCTTTGTGGATCAAATGGATTTGACATAAGATTGAACCAATTTGTTGAAAACACATGTAAAAAAAACTCTTACATGAACCAACTTTCTATACTTTGTGTCTTGTTTTTCTATATGAATGGCTTCAATGAACTAATAAATTTTTAGAATATTTTGTGAGAAAATTGATTGAAAACCATGTTGAAATATGTGGTTTCACCCAAGGCCCTAGTTCTGAATTAAACAATCTTAAGGTATAAGATTCTATTATTCTGTGAAACAAATAAAATGTATTTTGGACATGCATCACAAATTTAACATGTGATGGATTAATAATGAAAATCATGTGAAGTTTTTTCATTCATAGGTTTGTACAATTTACACACAAATATCATGCATTGAAAACACATTTGACACAAATTTATAAGAAGATGTGAAATTTGAGTGACATTCATTCATTCATAAATGTGTTGACAAATGAAGTACAAACTTATGAATGAATGAATGTCACACGAATTTCCCATCTTCTTATAAATTCGTGTGTCAAGTGTGTTTTCAATGCATGATATCAATGCGTGAAACATATGATTTATGAATGAACAAATTTTACATGATTTCCATTATTAAATTGTGAAATGTTAAGTTTGTGATTTGGAGTTTTTAATTTATTAAATAGTTTTCCTAAAAAAACCCCAACCAACATTATGTGCATTTACAAGTGTAATCATGTCAAAGATCAATTAAACAAAAAACCCTATTGATCCACCAATAGATCCTCAAACGGTGAGTTTATGTCTTTTCAAAGCAAGGAATATAAATCAACAAAAATATGTTAAATTGCATGACAAAAACAAATTGTAAGTCAATTACAAACTTGACTTTCATGTCGCAAACTTATCAATTGATAGACATATTTTAACTATGAGAAAACTCATAGGAAACTCAAATGGAAAACTTTTCACAAATTTGACCTCATTGGAAGCTCTCACATTGTAAAAGAAAGAAAGAAAGAAATAATGATTTTCACACAAACAATGTTGTTGGAAAAATCATTTATGAATAAAAGAAATTATTGAACAACATGGTGATTTGTGTTAATGAGAAATGATCTATGACAAAAAGAAACCAATGAACAAGAACATGATGCATAGATGAGAATTGAAATAATGAACATATAGATAATGAGGTAATATGCTAACGATGAAATGTGGCACATACAACATCAAGAATAATCCTAAGGGGTTTGGTGATAAAAACCTTAACATTGGAACACAATTGTGGATGAAAAGGACAAACAATGTTAGTTGTTAGTGATGATAAAAATATCAAATATTTTGTTGTGGATGGGATGTCAAATCATTGATTGGTAAGTAATCAATTTAATGATAAGCAAAATGGCAAGTATGATGTAATCAAATATAGATGTTAAGTCTGTATTGTAAATAATTGACTTCGAATTGGGGCAACATTTGATTGGTCTAATACCACAAGGAACATCACAATATCATTTTGTTGGATCACCTTGAATTCAAGAATAATTTGTGATTTTATGGTACAATATTTGGTTTTTTTAAAAAATATTTTTACATTATGCACATTGTGTAATTTTTAATGGCCCATTGAAATTGGGATTCTTGCAATTTTGGAGGCTCATAACTTTTTGTTCAAGCCTTCGATCAAGGTGAAATTTGAAGCAAAGTTGTAGCCCTTGTTAAAAGATTTTCAATGATATGTGACAAGCCACCTGCACACAAGGAAATCAGGGAAATTTTTGACTTTTAATGGTTAGGAATCAAATTGGCACTTTGATTTTCGACCCTTTTTTTTGCCCATAACTTGTGTTTTAAGTATTCAAATGGGATGTGAAAGACTGTTTTAAACATCTACATTTGAAAAGCTTTTCAATGTTATAAGAAAATTTTCAATTTAATGAGTTTTGACCCTTTAATTGTTTTTTGAATATTCGGGAGTCCATTGGGATTCCAACTCCCAAAGTGAGAGCCCACTTGGTAGTGTGTGGGTTCATTCCCCACACCTTCTTACAATCTTGAAAACATGAAATGTGAGTCTCAGGCTTCATTTTTGGGTTCACCTTTGCAAGCCCTTGTTTTGATCGTGAGCCCAAGGCTAGGGTCATGACAATTAAACTCCATCCTTGGGGTTAAATGACATTTGTTGGGGTCAACATTAGAATATTGATTGAATATTCTGTACCTATTTAAACTACCTAGATTAGGTGGCTACCTAAACATGCCTACCTTGGGTAGATTAGGTTTTTAACCTAGTTTAAATGGTGACACATGCTAACAATTGGTAGGACAAAAATAATGAGATTAAAATAATTGAAATAAAAATATATCTTATTATCTATGTTATATATAATAAATCTGTAGTAATAAATATTATAAAATTATAAAATAATGTTCCCCAAGTTTTTGAATGCAATTTGTAATGATAAAAAAAATAATGAATAATTTTTCATTAAAAACTTTACATATATTCATTATGACTAATGAATGATATCTGTCACATTGTTGTGCCACATTATGTTCTAAATGATTAATGTTCTAACAACTCCTCCATAATGACTTTAGGATTATTAATCATTTCTGTCATTTATGATAATAATACTAATTATAAATTTAGTCATATATTTAAAATTTTCTACCAATCAACATAAGATGTCATAGTTTAATTTAATTGTTAGTGGTTAGTAATAATCAATGTCTTAATTCAATCCCAAAACTTAAAAGTCCCATGAGCAAAATTCTAAGTGTATTTGGAGGGCATGATATCAAGTTGAATTTTCCTTTTTATAAAAAAGGGCCGAGCACATCACGTTTTGAAAAGCCCCACCTTTTTTTTGCATTATATCTCATGATTCTCAAGTATCAATAAACAAAGAGTGATGTTTTTTTGGTTGATACTTTACGATGGATAATGCTTAAGGAGTGAGGTGTTCTTGAAATAAGTGTCCTTGGGTGAGGAGGGTTTTCCAAAATAAGCACATTGTTCGAGGGTGCTTATTTTGGGACTGCCCAGCTCCTTGGGCATTACCCTACTCAAGAGGTGGCCATTGATGTGCTAGACCAGCTAGGAACTTGAAAGATACATAAGTGACAATGTCCAAATGGTAAGCACAAGCTAGCAATCATCATTTTTGTTTTTTCTTTTAAAATTTAAAATTTTATTGATTTTTGGGGTAAAATTCTACCAAATTTTGAGCTGGAAAAAAATTTGATTTCCACCTGTACAAAGGATGGAAAAAAATGAACCACTAGATTTCAAAGCAAAAAAGAAAAATCCTAAATTGCCATAATTTTCTGATAAGTTCATATAGGTAGCCAAGAATATAAAACGAATTTTTATTTTTATTTTTATTTTTATTTTATTTTATTTTTTTGGCTACTTTCATATCTAGCATGTAACCAAATCTGGCTAAATCATCCTATGGACGATCACCACGTCAGGTACATAACAAAACTGGAAAATAAAGCCCCTGGGAAACCACTGCCCCTTATGGCAAAGTTGAAAGTTCAAACCGGTCGGAGTTTTCAAATATAGGATTTCTATTCACAAGTGGACAAATCGTTGTGATCGACCAATCGGTAACAACGTATGTTTGACAAATCATTGGGAACGACCAACCAGAAGCCAGCATTTTTCTTTTTTCTTTGTCTACTTTTTTTGCCTTTTGAAACGTCCAATGTCCTCCAGGCACAAGTTGAGCTTAAGATTTTGCTACAGGAAACAACATTTGCAGCTGATTTTGGTGAATTGTAGAGTCAAGATTTTGTTGTGAATTGCGATTTGAGAGCAGTTTAAATCGCTGAATTTGAAAAAAAAAATTAAAATTGAGAAAGTTATGCACTGATGAAGTAGGAGAGGTCAAAATGAACCAAAAAAAAAATGAAAAAAAAATGCTTTTTTGTAATTTTAAAAAAAAAAAGTATGTTCATTTTTTGGGTGCTCCTTTGGCTTAATTGCATTTCAATGATGATTTGTAGAACTTGAGAAGGCGCTCCTATAACATTTTAAATCACTCAAAATCGAGACGAATTTAGAAGGATCTGCCAAAGTGTGTTCTGGTGTTAGGCTAGTGTTTTTGGTTGGGGGGCATGTCTTCTTCCCTAGTGCTTTTCTTTTGCAAATTTTGTTGATATTGCCACATTTGGCAATTGCCCCACTAAATTGGAGATTTAGTAGCCACGGTCTGGCTATACAGACCAGCTATGAAAGAAAGAAATTTATTAAAATCCTTTTTTTAATATCTTGGGTACCTTGCTTGAACCAATGTGTAGAGAGAGATACATGGTGAATTTTTAGAAATTCTTTATTCAAAATTTTGGGAAATTTTGGGAGCTTTTTTTTCAATAAAAAGAAAGGGACTATTTGATATATATTACATTAAAAAAGTATTTCGCCAAATGACTAAAATTAAATTTTTTTCTTGGCAACTTAGGGCAATTTAGTGCGATTTTTTAAAACGGAAGTAAGGGAATATTCGATAAAGTGTATATACTTTTTGAGAAATTATTTCGCCAAATGATGAATTTTAATTTTTTTCTTGGAAATTTAGGGCGAGTTACTGCGATTTTAAAAAAGAAAGTAAGGGAATATTCGATAAAAAAAATATACTTTTTGAAAAGGTATTTCGCTAAATAAAGAAATTTTAAAAGAATTTTTACATTGATTTTTGGAAATTTAGGGCGATTTGTGTTGATTTAAAAAAAAGAAAAAAAAAGTAAAGGAACTTACGATAGGATATATATATAAAGTTTCTGAGAAAGTATTTCGCCAAATGGGCGAAAATTCGCCAAAAAGAGAAAGAAAAAAACCGGGTGCTTGTGGTGAAGATTTGAAAAAACATTTATTCGAATTCCGGGCGTGACGATGACCGGGTACAGGCCTCCATTGCCTGCGAACACGTGAAGCCCACTGGCAGTGCGCGTGCGTAGGCCGGCCCACCCTCTCCCCCTCCCATCTCCTTTCCTTCCTTCCTTCTTTCCCTTCTCTCCTTCTCCTCCTCCGACGCAGCATCTCGAAAGTACCAAACACAGTGTCAAAGCCTGCCTTTGCGTTGCAGTGGATAAGTTGCAGCGGAGAGAGAGAGAGAGAGAGAGAGAGAGAGATGCGGGCGGGATTCGATCCGCCCATTCAGACAGCAGTAGCAGCAGCATAAAAAAAGAAGAAGAACTTCTTTCATATAAGCGCGCAGATCAGAACTGCCCGTAAGCTGTACTACCCCGAATTGATAATTTTGTCATGTTAGAGATCACTGTAACGTGAAGGAAACACATTATCGGTGAGCGGCAGATTGATGAGAAAATTATTCCAGCCCGGTCAGGGCAGAGGGACAGAACCGCGACAGAGAACAAACACGCGGGTACCTGCATGTCGTCGTCATCGTCGTCTTCCTTCTTCTTCTTCTTCTTCTTCGCAGTTGTTCTTCGCAGCTTCACGGCATCGCTGTTGCGCCTTGCGTGATCTTCCCTCACGTGGGTGGTATCACGTGGAGGTGTGGGGGTACGGGGGCGAAGAAGACTTTCCCGGGTGCAGTGAGATGGAGAGATAGTAGAGAGAATGCAGAGGGGGATGGATGTTCTTCTGTAAATGCGGCTGCTACTGCGGGTGTTGTTGATTTTTTGTTTTGTTTACGGACAAGAACAATGTTCATCAACATCGTTTTCGGCACGCGGATCGGCCTGCTGCATGCAGGACCACCTCCATCCAG
>Ga0116228_10005345_pt1 | contig 11454 bp, 9 predicted proteins | sample S1TSphfallax_2_FD_89694 | JGI IMG/M metagenome (GOLD analysis project Ga0116228, IMG submission 89694) | Host-associated microbial communities from peat moss isolated from Minnesota, USA - S1T2_Fc - Sphagnum fallax MG | ecosystem: Host-associated > Plants > Peat moss > Unclassified | place: USA...
AACCAGTACCCCCCAGCGCCCCAGTTTACAGTTCTGTCCACTAGAGGGGGTGGGATTTCTCACCCAGGGGCTGAATGGACATTGCCCACTGTTCTCTTTTTTAGTGCTGACCTTTTCCTTGGGGGGTTTTTTTTTTTTTTTTGCTGGTTGCTTTTTTCCAACATCTGCCCTCACCTTTACAAGCTACATACTACCTACCTGCCTTCATGGCCCTTACCTACCAATTAAGAACCATGCATATGGACCCCTATATGGACCCTATGGGTATTGCACTTACCACATCATTAATATTCTTACCTACCTACCTACTCACTCTCCACCCTACCTACCCAACACCTACATAGCATTTAGGTTGATTCATGAAATTAATGCAAACGCAAGTATTGCCCATCAACATGGTGAGTTTGGGAAGTTCAGATGTGGGTATTGCAATTATGCCGTGCAAATTTGAAGATATTATGGAGGTATTGCGATTATTTAGCATTTAGATTAAGAAAAAGTAATGCATGGATTGTTGTAGATGGAGCAAATTTCTAGTGTGTATTAGGAACATTATATGCAGGTATTGCAATTGGACCAAATTTTCAGTGTGGGTTACGGGGAGATCGATTACAAATATTGCACGAATTGTAGATGGATCAAATTTTTAGTGTGTATTAAGAACATTATATGCAGGTATTGCAATTAGCACAAGGTGAGTTCAGTTTTGTTATGCAAGAATTATAAATTGAGCAAATTTCCAATGTGCGTTAGAGACACAATATGTAGTTGTTGTTATTGGTCCCAATGTCTAGTGTGTGTTAGCTAGGTTATATGAAGGTATTGCAATAATACTTTACATACTTTACATTTCAGGGGTGTCCTTTAGTTTACAAGCAAGCTTATGTGAACATTATTATTTTCAGCTTGACCCCATATGTAGGTATTACATTTCAAGGGGATCTCTATGTTTAAGTGAGATTATGTGGCCGTTGGTATATTTTGCATAACCTTTCATGAAGGAATTGCATTAAGAAAAGGCTCCTCAATTTTGTAACATTTTTTTTCATGGAAAGTGATAGTTATTATACACACATAAGTATGGCAAAATGTATTAAAAAAACCTACACATGGGCCTTACCAAAAATGTCATGTATGAGTCGAAGCCTTGGGTGAATTGCATGGTTGAATGGTTCACTTTTGGTCTAACAATGGTCATTTTTGTAGCATTGTGGTGAATAATATAAATTTGAATTTGTCAATTAAAATTTCATATTACATTAACACGATGATTATGGACACATTTGTAAACCTACATTTTGAAAATAATGCATTCATTATTAGTAATGGACTTTTGAAATTCAAAAATATAGATTGGTTAACTAATTGAATTATTAATAAATTGAAATTTTAATATTAAATTTTGTTCCAAATTGTTATAATCACTAAGTATGCCTTCAATAATGAAATAAAGTGTGAAATCTTTTTCTTTAAAACTTTAACCAAATGATAGTTATGGACTTTTGAAAGGTCAAATTGGACCTTATTTTCAAAAGTCCTTTTGAAATGGATTTGTTTTTTTCCAAAAAACATTGTGCCTAATGAACATGTTTTTTAATTAAAAAAATTGGTCTTCATTTGTATGGACTTTATGAGTTTTTAAAAAAGATTTCCAAGTGGTATCCACCATGACATATGACATTAATGACTTTTTATATAGGTTTTGACCTAGGTTTAAGATGTTTCATAGGTGGGTGAACATTTTGTTAATCAAAGATTACAATATTGAAAATTTTAAAACTAACAACCATATCCATTTGACTGATTTTTTAAAAAAAATTATGGAATTGTATGGAGTTTTTATTTGTAAAAAATGAACCACTCAACCATGCATTTACCCCTCCCCCCCTAAATGAATCTCCATTTCAAAAATTGTAATATTTGCATACGACGATAGATGAATATGGAAATCAAAGGTGGTGATAACACATTTTATTGGTTGAATGTGAATATTGTAAAAGGAAAATTCCAACATGTGGGTTTTGTGAGCCCTATGTAAGTATTGCATTTGAAGAAAAAAAATCCAATGTGGGTTTAAGGTCCCCTATGTGGGTTTTTAATTTGAAGGCCTTCAATCCATTGTGTGTTTTTGTAACCCTAATGTGGGTATTGCAAGTGAGATGTTAAGTCCAATGTCAAATAAACACAAAGAATGCATGTATTACAACTTTTGTATTGTGGTTTTATGTGTTTATAGAAGTATTGTGAAATCATTCTTTTACATATATATAATTTCAATAAATAGATTAAGGTATAACATCACAAGACATGATTACAAAACATGATATTGACAAGGACATTTGAAGCATTATATTGATAAATGCCAAAAAATTACATAGTTAATTATTGCACACATTCTTACCTTATATTGCATTATAATCTATGTACACAAAAATTGGGTGGAAAATGTACTAATCCATATAAATGTGTCCAAAAATGTTCAAAGAGGTTTTAAAAAGCAACCTACTCGTTTTTAGTTCAAGCGCTATCATCATTAAAGGTTTGGGCTTAGTAGTAAACTTTTGCCACTTCAATTGCCTTTGTCACATGATGGTGTGTGGGTGCAAACAAGATATTTTTTACATACTTGTTACCTTGTTTTCTACTTGAAAACAAAAAATATAAAACTTCTAACCTTTCTCAAGCATTTCAAACCAAATGAAGCATTTAGTTTTCTTCGTGAGCATTTTACCTTCCTTTAACTTCTCAAAACAATTTGTAGCATATCATTTGGATTTGAAAAAGTACCCCAAAAATATCCCCAACTATAACTTCACTTGTCAAAGGTTAGGGATGATTTTAGTTATGAAAAAAAACTCCATTAACCAAAAAACTTATATTAGAATGTTCACCAAATCAAATATTGAAGTGCTTGAAAAAAAAACCAAATATTTGCAAAAACATTTCACCTACTTTCAAGTAATTGAATTTTATTTTTCAAATTGCCACAAACTTTAGGTCTAATTCAAGTACTTGCACATACTTAAAAAAAACATAATCATAACAATTTCTTAGTTTTTGAAGTCCATGCAAACAAGAGTTCCAAAACAATGTGCCCAAGAATAATATTATTATCTCCATAAAACCATCTACTTGTTGGTCCTTTTATTCAAAGAACTTTGTATTTTCTTGCTTATACTATTTTTTGTGCATTCTTTATCATTTTTTCACCCGTGTGTACAATTGGTGGTGCTCAATGGCAAAACAAATTACATCCATGACAAGTTAATATTTCGTGGTCCTATGTAACTTGAATTGCAATTATAAAGGTAATTAACAAGATTTTTAAACTTTCAACATAAACCACACTAATAAAAAGGTTTGAACATGTATCACCCATGGACCATTTTCGATGTATGGTAATTGAAGATAACTTGCATCTCTTCGAATTGGGTGCTTTTGATGGACTCTTGTTCCCATAAGGTGACATCCCATGCCACCTTTGTCTTCTTTGCATAGATAAATTTGAAGTAAGTGATTGAATCATCGAGGTCTTCATCCTTTTTCATTCATGATAATGATTCCCATACACCAAGTTAAAACCCCTAAAATTTTCAACAATTGTTTAAAAGCAAGTTTCAGTAATGAAGGCTTTCTCACCTTAGGTTGTCATTTTGCAATTTGTTGGAACCAATCCCATTCCACCACGACTTTTGTCTTCACCCTTGTAATGGCCTTTTGTTCATTGTGTTGCAAAATTCCCATGGAATCATTCATAATTTTCACATTCATGGATTAACAATTATGGCATTGAAAGGCCAACTTCACAATTGGAAAGGCACCCAAGTTTGCCCTCATTGATGATGAGATCATGCACCTTTTTCAAGTGTGTAGTCAACAACCATTTCACAACATATGTCTTAACACCGTTTCCAACCTTGCAACACCATTTTGAGCCATCTTTGACCCACACAATGCCATCCTTGCCAATTTGAGGAATTAAGGGAAGGGCATCTAAAAGTAAAGATGCACATGCTATTACAAAAAACACAAATAATTCAATGTCTTAACTATGTAGATATTGTATTCATATAAGGAGTCATATTACAAGCCTAAATTATTGTATATTGCAAAGAAAAAACCCAAACAAAAACCCCATCCTCCTTCCCTTGCACATGTGACACACATATGTGAAGGAAGGAAGGTAAGGTTGATCGTTTCTTGAAACATAAGATGTACAATCCAACATTGAGTACTATTATGCTCCATACATGAGTCCAAACCTTGCATCCAATTTGAGGTGAGATTTTGATATACAAGAACAAATCTTAACTAAACATGAATACCAATTCTTATGTGCACATTCCAATTTTCACATGAAGTGAAATTGGATACATCATGAATTAATGCATATATAGGAATTTATGAAACATTTCCTAGAGTTTTGTTTTCCTCACTTGGCCTATCATTAACCACATCTTTTCTTAAAGCTTCGCATTCTTGAATTGACATCACATTTGCTTGCAAATTTGGTGTTGTTGCACCACCAAGTCAAGCATTGTCCTCCACTATGGAAACCTCCTTATTGTTGTCGACAAGGATGGAAAGTTTCATATGTTCACATCTGTTTTTCACGTATCCACCATGACTCAGTGTTCATGGACAAAGAAACACTTCCATGTATTATTGGTCATCACATAACAAAACCCAACTATGACACATTCATTTCAACTTTTGCCATGAAATTGATTAATTGAAAAAATTAGTTTTTAGTATGTCACCAAATGTAGTGATAAAATTTTATAAGGTTTTCTTCAAGTTTATTGTTACTTGGTTCTTGCCCATTCCATTATTCCGAACACCACATGCCAAAATAACCAAGGTAGCCTTCAACATTGGAGATACTTCCTAAATCTTTGCACAATACTACTATTCATACAACTTAATGAAACTCATCCTCAGATTCCTAGCTTAACGTCACTACACTATTATGCTATCATTATTGCTATCCATTGTTACTTCCATAGTTACATATTAACTTGTAGAACATTGTTCATACTTCATTTCCATGATCACCACATATAAGTACACACATACACCCAATATGTCAAATCCTTATATAATTGCTTCCCAAGAATTACACTTGAATTTAAAGAGACTTCTTGTTACACAATTACCTTTTATATTCTCTATTGTGAGCAACTAACTAACAACACTATTCAATAGGCAATTTTGGTAGTAATTGCTTTTAGTTGTTTTTTTATTCGGTAGTTTTACATTTAGTAATTGTCAAGCTATAGAATTTGGTTGTTACTTTTAGTAAGTAACTTTGGTTAAGTTTGGTATGTCCCATTTTCCTATCAATAGTCCTATTTCCTAACACCAAATAAATTTTTTGAGTTCCACAAAGTTTCTTTTTTAAAAGATTTTTTTTTTGTGTTTTTTTGACAAAAAATTGGGAAATTTTGTGAAGGTTTTTTTTCCTAGTGTAAATTCGACTAATTTGGCTAAATTTATGCAAAATTTTGTCGAATGTCTTTTATCACAATTTAAAAAAAAACCATGGTTCCATGATGGCAATTAGGATAGTTTTTTGACATATTCTATTAGCACTAATGTATATGCAATGGATGAAAAAGACATGGTGGATAAAATATGATTATTATACATAGCAAATGCCATCAATGAATAAAACATCTTAGTACATTAAAGTGATTTCTAAAGTCACCAAGTCTTTGGGCCCTAGTTTGCCCCCTAAATAATCTCTGTTTCAGCCCTAATTGAGTGAAATTATTAGAAATTGGGCAAAATTGGGTATGATTTAATGAAATTGGATATCATTTGAAAGATTTGATTCTTATAAAATTTGATGTACTGAAAAGTATAAGCTGTAGTGGAAAAATAAATAAATTATCTTCTTTTTTTTTGTATTTTTGTGCCAATAGATATTCACTCTTGATTTGATCCCCAATTTCAACAAATCTAGAGTCATTGAACCCTAATAATGCCAATTTAGGTGAGAAAAAGCACTTCAGTCACTTAGTTTTTTCCTCCACATTTCTTCCATATTTGCTTTTGATTTGGTCCCCAATTTCAGCAAAACTAGAGTCACTGAAACTCTTGTAAACCCAATGTAGGTGAAAAAGCAGTTGAGTCTCCACCCCACCCCCCCATTTTTCCCGCCATGTTTTTTCATATTCCCTTCTGACTTGGTGTCTTATATATCCCATGCATTCAAGTTATCCTTTAAAGTCACCTTGTATTTGGGTCCTAATTTGATCCTTTAAACCCCTCTTTCATCCCCAATTTGAGTGTAGCCATAAAGTGAATGAGTTATTGTTGATGTTTTATGTATGTTATACATTAAAGTTATCCTTCAAAGTCACCTTGTCTTTGCACCCTATTTTAACCCCATAAACCTTGTTTCATCCCCAATTTGAGTGTAGCCAAGTGGAGGAAACTGGGTGTCAGTTCACAAGATTTGCAGAATTTTACAAAGACTTAGATTAAATAAAGAATACAAGCAGGAGGGAAAGGCACAACAGGGATGGCAAAATCCAAAACTGGGGGGCAAAACTTGTGTGAGTGTAAAACCAGTTCCAGTTTGGTCCCCTCTTCTTCCTCCTCCGTGCCTCTTGCTTATTACTATTTTCATCCTGACTATTGCTTTCGTCCCCAGTTTTTGCTCAGCACCCCAAGTGAAAACCATCCCAGGTTTTTTAATCCAACAGTAGTTTTAGACAGCCAGAATGAACCAGAATGGCTTGGTGGGTGCGGGTTCGCTATGGACATTTTAGACTAGTGACATTGCCCCCACATGAACAACACAATCACAGAACTTCAATTTGGATGAGAAGCATCCTATGTACACATTCCATTAGAGGCTGTTTTGCAACCATGAATCTGGAGCAGAGGAAACAATGGTAGTTATGTGGATACTCTCTTGAGATGTACAAACGGAGGAGATGGATTACATACATGCTTTGAACATAAGAAAAGGATTTGAAGAATTGTGGGGGGCATAAGAATGCTCACAGATATGGATGGTGAAGTTCAATGCACAGTTGAGACAGACATGCCACTGACATGTTGTCTCTTTTTTTTTGCTTTTTTCTCAACACTGGTATAGTGGGAGCGTAGTAACTTTGGACTTCCAAATGAAGCCAAGAGAGCCTGAGCGGGACTTATGCATGCGTCTGCTCTCGCCTTTCTTCTCCTCCTTTTTGCCATTCTTTTTCATAGCTTCATCAAAGTCCAATCTCTCTCCCTGAGAACAGCTGATGAGAGGAGCGGAGTGTGACAATACAGTGTCCTTTTGCCGCTGCTCGCGGAAATGCTGCAGCAGCTTTTGAGCTTTGTCCTGGCCTCTTGGATTGCCACTCACTGAGAGTGAAACAAGAGCAGGAATAACACCCTCCCGTAACACTAGCTGACTGTGCTGAGAGCTATTAGTACAAAGCAACAACAGGGTGGCTGCGGCATGTTCCTTCTCCTTGATACTTCCTGTCTCAAGAATCTCAGCAAGCACAGCAACACCACCCTCAGTTCGTGCTATAGTAGATCTGCCTTCTTCAATGGAAGACAGGTTGTATAGTAGTGCCACACACTTCTCTAAAAGATCAAGCTTCCGGAGGCTCAGCAAATGGACTAGAATTGGGATGGCACCCGCCCGCACAACGCGCGGCCGGTTGGCCAGAAATATGGTCAGATTGTACAAAGTGATCAATGCATCCTTCCTTGCCTGGTTTGAGCCTGAGATCAAGAGCTGCACCAGCAGTGGGATTGCTCCTGATGAACCTATACATGCTTTGTTCTCATTCAAACAGGAGAGGGTGAGCAGTGCTGCTACGGCAGCTTCTTTGGATGCACGACTTGATTCAGCTTTCAGCAACTCCACAAACAAGGGCACTCCTCCTGCACCAACCACAGCCGCCTTGTTCCTACACAGTTTTCCAAGCAAGGGAGCAAAATCAGCTTCCTAGTGACTGCATGATTTCACTGCACAAGTCTAGATGCTGAAGTCTCACTGCTTGATTTGAATGACATGTCACATCCTACATGATAAGATAAATGTAGCAAAGTCAAAGTTTCATCAGATTGTAATGCCAAAGCACATGAGCCCTCACGGCTGTTGTGATGTCTACTATTCAGATTCATATTCCTCTGCTATCCCAGGTCATGAATAGAGTGATTGAACCAGTCTTACCTGTCATCATTGATGGCAACATTCAGAAGTGCAAGGGCCCCAACTTCCTGAGCACTATGATCATCTGTACCGATGGTTGCACCAAGAAATGCTACAAGTGCTGGAATGGCACCTGCATTTCCAATACGGGTCCTTGCCCTTGCATTGCTCTTGGCTAAAACTCTGATTTCTTCAGCTGCTTGGCACTGAAGGTGCAGAGACCCATCAGTGAGGTCTGCCATCAGTCGATCAAAGTGCTGTAACCATTGTTCATCACTTAGCTCATTTAACTCTCCACATCGCTCTACCAGCCCACATGAATGTCTCATTCCAGCCTCGCAGATATCCCTGCAATTTCTGATACATCCAGCTCCTGCCCCAGAGTCAAGGTCTTGGCCAGAGGGCTCCAATGCCTTAGCACCTTCCTTTCCATCAGCTTCATTGTGAGCATCACCAGCAGGCATGTGATCCTCTGTGGCCACTCTTGTCTCCTTCAGCTGCTCTCCACTTCCTGCCTTGACATGCTCAGAGGTGGACAGGAGCTCCCACCTCCATGAAGTAACTGGGGAAGGAGGTGGAGAAGGGGGCTCAGGGACACCTATTCCATGGGCCTCACACCAGCTGGCAATCAGACCCTTGACACAGTAGTTGGGAGTAAGATTGAGGTGTGACAACCTCTGCCGAGTCTTTGGACATGTGACATGGCCTTCCTGTAAACACACCAAAATACACAAGCCAGTTTGACAAATTTGTTACCCTCATCCAGTAAACAAACTATTCCATGTAGCAGATGTACACACAGTCAGAGGATGGGTATAGACCTGGCAACAATACCATGGTCTGCCAGTAGATAGTATGAACAGTTCAATATTCTAGGCTGAAACTTACTTGGAACCACTTTTCAATGCAGACTCGCTCATATGTTTGGCCTGATGATACTATCACAGGGTCTGACATAAGCTGTAGTGATATGGGACAGCGGAGTTCTTCTGGTGGCAAAGGGATCCTTGGAGTTCGTGGTGAACTGGAACAATCTTGTTCCCCATGATTATCCACAGATGGGTGGTTGGAGCCAACATCTGAGCAACGGCATTCAGCACAACGAAGATAGGATTGGAAAGATCGCAATAGTTGACCATCAGCTTCTTCTCCAACCAAGAGCTTGCCTGATGATCCCCAGCCGCGATCTGAAACAAGCCACCTTGCAGGTTCTCCTGTGCATTGCAAGTCATTTTCCATGCGCAAAACATTGTTGAATTTCTTCATCAGCTGCAGTATGTGAAGTGTAACTGCTTCTTTCCTACTGTCTTCTTCATACCGGGCTCTATCAAGCAGGCACTTTAGGGCACGTTTTTCAACCAGTATAGCATCAGCAGAGACCAAGCCCAGCTGGATAGCCAACTGACTGAAAGTCTCCTGCTCTGCTTGAGGGTTCTCATATTGTGCTCCTTTCTGTTTCTGCAATAGCAAAGAAATGATATCTGCTCCAATTTGCTTCTCAACTGGATCCAGCTGGAATTGAGTTTGGCTCAACTCCACTTGAATCGCTGAAATCTGTGCACACAATTCAGTTTTGGAATTCAATCTCCAGTTGTCACTATGAACATTGCTGTATTCCTCTCTGTTCTTTCTGCCTGCACATGCATTAATAATGTATTTGCTTCCATTTCCTTTCAATGGCCTGTTATGTTGTCTTCCCAAAATTCTGTGAGGAGAAGGAACATGTGAACTCTGTGGGGACAAACCTGAGCACCTAGTTCCTGTGGAACCAGAATTGAAATCCGTCTAAGACTTGACTCCAACTCTTCTTTGACTTCCTGAAATCGTGAGAGCATGGTCTCCCCCTTTATTGCCTGCAAGCAACTCAATCACATGCAATTAAGAAGTGCAATCATCCAAGCCACCTGTAGAAAAGAGAAAATGGATGAATGAATGGCCAATAGGGAAATCATGCAAAGAACAAGAGATCAGTGCAGCAGGAACATTGTCCATTCCTGCCTGTATCCTACAAGACACCACTGACAAAATCTTAGAGTAAGGACCATGTGAACAGCTCAGAGATTCACAGAGAAAAACCATAAAGAGGTGGTGATGAAAGCTACTAGGTAGAGCTTGCTGGAATCTGCACAATACTGAAGGAGGGAGCGGGCTTTGTCAAGGGCCAGTTGCAGCGCACAGAGAGCTTGGACACCTGATTTTTGAAACCAAGTGCGTTCCACATCCAATGCAGGTCCCAAGCCTTGCAAACGCTTCACAAAAACTGCCAACTTGCCACATAATCCTCCATGTAGCTGCAAAGAGGTCACAACTGTTTTTTAGTGGACACATTTTTACCAGCAAAAAAGAACTCAGTGACTGTCCCAACACTGCCCAGAAAATCATGATCCACTGCAAGGAAACATGTCTTCAAGATACTCCCATTGAACTGGGAACTGGAATTCATACTACTTGGGCTTCAAAGAGCAATAATCTGCCAAACTTCTAGCATATTGCAGGGACAAGGTAAAGGACATGGGAAGGTGCTACCTGGGTAGGTTTGGCAACAGGACTCTGCACCAGACTCTGTGGGGTTGAAGCATCCATTGCTCCCTGATATGACTCACACCCTGCTTCATAGAAACCATCAAAAACTGGGACTAATGATCACTTCACATTCCACCCAACTAATCCACCATCCACAAACACAGCAGATTCAACAGTCATAGTGAGAACTGCTCTTCTTCTTGTCCATGTCTTTACAGTAATAGAGAGAAACCCAAATATGATACTTAGAACTGTGTTGCTGATATGAGAATGTGTACCGGAGTCTTCCATGAAGGTGAGACTCAATTGTGAGACTCTATCTTGCTGTCTGTGGGCAGGTCCTCCTGCAAACACAAACAATGATTGAAGAGCTTTGAGCTGTGAAACTACACAAAGTCTGCTGTATGATTGAACCTAATAAGTCGCAGCTAAGAATGAGGCCAGAAAAAGCTTCTGAGAGAAGAAGGTAAATTGAGTGTTATCTTTCTTCTCAAACACAAAATCTGTAGTTAACTGAAGACTGAAACAGCACCCAAACATGCACTTGACACTGAAACATCACCCAAACATGCAAGGCTGATTGCAACTCTCCAGAAGGAGGCTTATTGGGTGTTACAGTCCAATTTGCTAAATCTGGTGTGCTACAGGGGTGGATGGGTTTACCTCATATCTCAAACATCTCCATTGACACGTTTGCTTGGCTGAGGCTTGCAGAGCTTTTTTGCCTTTCTTACAACAATCTTGTTGTGCACCTCTTCTTCTTCTGC
>Ga0116228_10005346_pt1 | contig 11453 bp, 10 predicted proteins | sample S1TSphfallax_2_FD_89694 | JGI IMG/M metagenome (GOLD analysis project Ga0116228, IMG submission 89694) | Host-associated microbial communities from peat moss isolated from Minnesota, USA - S1T2_Fc - Sphagnum fallax MG | ecosystem: Host-associated > Plants > Peat moss > Unclassified | place...
AAATTTTTCCTATATCCTTTTGGACTATATCTTACACTGCATCCCACCAAAGATTTTCATCCTTCTCTTCCATAATCAATGCCTTGAGTTTTATTTGAAATAAATTATGTTACTTATTGAGTTCATTGTTCTTTCTAAAGACATTATCATAGTTGAAGGGTTAGATTCCTTAGGTTGCTATAGAACTTGTTGCAATATTTCAATAAAAGCCATCGACCTCTGTAGGTTTTGTCCATCTCTACTTGTCTCTAGTCAAATTACTGTTGTATTTCATTTTTGGATTGGTATACATTACCAATATCTTCTTTGAGCTCTTCTAACTCCTTTTGATGCTTCAAAATAATATAATTCATATTCCTATAATTTGTCTGAAGTTTATTATGTTCCATAGTTAGAGATTTTTTCTCTTATAAAAGCTTTTAATAATTAACATTAAAATTTCCTGCAAATAATCCCTTTTGATTCTAAACTTCTCCATATCCTTATTGTGATTTTCCATGTTGATTTTCTATCTAATTATTTGTAATTCTACTACTCTTCATTATTCTCATCATCATTCACCTATAATTTTTTTTTGAGCTTCTACTCCTTCTCCAAAGCCCCATGCAAGTTTTGAATAGTTTTGTCCTTTTCCTTAGTGATTTGTTTGTTTTTTATTTTTAAATCAGAAAGTTCAAATAGAATGTTGGTCATTTGTGTGCTATATTTTGTTGCCTGCTGAAACATATTGGCAGCTCTCTTATGTTCATCCATCTCTGCTTCTGATCCTTGTACAAACTCTGGTGCATGAAATCTAAAAACTTATCCCTTGAAATTAGTATATGAAGATCTTAGACCTATGTGTGAAGTATTTATATCTCGAAAAATGTTTATTCATGTAGCAGAACCTAGTCTTGAAGGTAGCATACCTTCATAACTTTGTGCTATTGGAATAGATCGTTGCACATTAAGTATATTTAATTCTACCTCTTTCATTTTATTTTTTTGTTTTTCTTGGGCTTGAGCTTATGGCTCCTTTTTGGGTCATCTCTACTACTCTTGCCCATTTGATCCCTTCTCATCCTTTGGAAAGATTTGTGGTTCGATGCTTGACCAAATAAACATTGATTTCTTTTTTGGTCTCTGTTGTTGTAACTGTTTTTGTTTTTTCAACAACTTGTTGCTTGTTGAAGGTTAGCATTACCCCTCATTTCTTTTTTGCATCTTCAATAGAATTTCCCTTTCCTCTTCATCATCAAATTGGGACATCAACACTATTCTTTTAGTTGTCCTAATTTTTGGTTCTTTCTCCTTGGGAAAAATATGTGCAGGGTCCAAAGGTTTTTTATTTTTTATGAACCTCCCCCTTAAAGTCTCTTTCCTCCTTTTCTCCTCCTATGGCTGCTCATTCTACTTCTTCTTTTCATGTGGTCCTACTCCTTTGACTGGAAACCATTTTTGAAACATAACTTCTAGAATAATAACAAAATGTTATACATCCTTCTTGGGCTATCTATTGGAAATTCTTTCAATCATGTTCTTTTGACATTTGATCCATCTAATCAACTATTTGACCAACTATGAATACATGATTGTAGCCCAATTCACATATTCTCCATGGTCTGCTTTGGATATCATCATGGCAAATTTGTTGCTAAAGTATTCCACCTTATCTTTCTAATAAATAATGGGCATAATTGTACTAATCCTATTCACATATTCTGGTTTCAATTTCTTCCCAACCCATCCTTCATTGGTGTTGTAAATATTTAGAATCCTTTCAATTATGTCTACTAGAGTTATTTTCGCATCTTACATTTTTGCTTGATTTGCATCTATCTCATTTGTATGGCAAATTTTTAAAACTTCTACCAACAAATGTCTATCTATACTTTTTTGTTCCTTTGCCATCATAACCTTGATTCTATTGTGTTCAGAATCCAATTTCTAGTTGTTAAAAAACTCGACCAAAATATTATGATGGGGAATCTTCCATTCAATTTCAAACAAACCTACCAAGTCAATTTTATTTACCCATTTTTTCCTCCTCTCCAAAACTTGTCTAGAACAAAATGTTCTTCAGATTCTTATTATAAATTTGTTATGAGGAATGAAAATATACCTAACTTCATCATCATGTTGAGTCCAGACATTCTTTCTATAAATATTGGTACCCATTTCTTGTCGAGTCTTTCTCTTGGTGTGCTTTTTATTTGGAGTTCAAACCTTCTCTAAAGTTTGCCTTTTGTATAAGCTCCTTTTATTATCGTGGTCTTGTTGTTGCAAATCATCCTACTCCCGCTCCTCTTCAAAATTAGAAATCAAAATCAGACCAACCTATTCACTTGTGATTCTTTCTTTTCTAGGCTTTCTAAAATTGTACTTCCTCAAAGTTTTTTTGCAATCTTTATTGTTCTTTCTAATCGTTTTAAAAAGTTCTTTCAAACTTAAACATTGGAGAAGATTTTTGAGAAGAAGAATAATAATAAACAAGAGATGGAAATGGTGGACCTTTGTCTAGAAATCTAGAATACAAAAGCAAAATGTTGGAAAATTTCTAATGTTTTTTCTTTTTTTCTCACTTTTTTTCTTTCAATTTTGTAGTCTCTCTTTGGATTGTTTTTTGCAACTTCTCAATAATGCTTTCTTCTACATTCATTCTAGAAATAGAAAACAACAAAAACTTGTTTGCAAAAAACAAAAATAAATAATTATTCTATTTTTTTGCCAATTTCAAAAATGCCATCATCTTGTTTCATGTAGTGACATTTCACTTTTCGTTTTAAGGTTCATGTTTCAAAGACTTGTCCCTTTTTCTTATTTTTTGACACTTGTCAATTTATGTTTGAATTCATATTGATAGTAATATGGGCTACAATTAATGTTTGTTGACCTATCAACTATGTGGATATGGCATTGGGTTCTTCTAATAAAACTTCTAATTTTAATGACCTATAGATCTATTTTGTTTTATGTTAAATCATCAAATCGACAAAGTTTTTTTTTCTAATGTTATAAATATATCTAATGTGTAGTCTATTGGTTATGATACATTGTAATCATGATTTCTAAATAATATCATAACTTGTCGACTCATCAAATTCATTGAGGTTTCTTTTGTTGTGACTATCTAATCAATATTTATGATTTTTTATTTTCTTTCATCTTTTGAATCTTCATCAAACTCCTCTTTTCTATGGTCAAAATCTATAGATTCTAAGGACTAATGATTCTTTGAACTTCGAATTTTCTTAAATGTCTGGTCCACATATATGTATGGTTTCAACTTGTTAACATTGACCAATATTGGGTTTGGCTCAAAATTGTTAATAGAAACAAGAAGAATAATGTTACTAAACAAATAATATTATACCATGAATGGGCCAAACCATCTTTTCTTGAATTTGACCAATTGTGTCTTTTCTCCCTTGGGAAACCACAAAACATAATCTCCAAATTGAATTTTTTTCTCTATGTGTTTTTGTTGACTCCACAAAAATTTGTTCCATTGGTTTGCTCCAACATTATTTTGAGCCTCCAATTTATTTTCCTATAACTTCTCCAATTTTGTAATTATAGTTGTTAGTATTTTAATGGGTTTTACATATTTGTGGTCTCCATTAATAACCAGTAGAACATATTTTGTTGGCATTAGAGGATGCCAACCATAAACTAACTTGTAAGGTGTGTATAATGTTGCCACCTTATAAATTGTCATGTATGAAAATATAATTTTGGACAAATGTTCATCCCAATTTGTCATCTTTTCATTAACTAACTTGCTAAGTAATCTACCAATAGTTTTGTTAGTAAACTCTACTTGTCCATTTCCCTATGGGTAATAAATAGTAGAACTAACATGCTTTAATATAAATTGTTCTATTAGATGTTTAATTGTATCATTGATGAAATGTACTCCTTGATTTGTAATTATGGTTAAAGGACATCCAAATTTGGTTAAAATATATTCATACAAAAATTTAGCTGTAATTACTATAATATTGGTTCTAAATTCCTTTGCCTTTATCTATTTGGTTTCATAATATATAGCTACCACAATATTTTTTTTCTTGTTAATCTTCTTGATGGTTTAAACCTATAAAATCTAGACCCCACTTCATAAAAGGTTTCCCTGGAAGTGTTGTTACCAATTTGGCTGGACTTTTTGTTTTTAGTCTTCTAATTCTCTTATAGCTATCACAACTTCTACAAAATTCATGAGTATCTTTGAATAAATTTGGCCACTAATAATTTACATCCATAATTTTCTTTGTAATAATATATGCAGCAAAATGTCCTCTTGCCACTCCTTCATGTAGCTCATTTAGAATAATTTGTGTTTTTAAGGTGGTCAAACATCTATGCAACTTGTTGTCTTGTCCCACTTTATATTTTTTTCCCTCTTTTAAAATAAGGTGTTATGCCTTTTTGGTTAATTTCAATTTCTGAGCTAAGTTCAAAGTTTATGGCATTTGACATGTCTCTAAGTAGTTCTTCACTTCCTACATCCATATAAGTTCTACCAAAAATAGTGATGCATCTACAATCTAATATGGGATTCCCATTGGTTCTAAGCTCTTTCGTAATTTGGACAAAGCATCAACTACCACATGTGTTCTACTAATCCCATAGACTACTATGAATTGATACTCCAAAAATAGCAATAGCCATCTAACTATCCTTCTAAACACATGTGGTTTGTTGACTAAATATATAAAGCCTTGATGGTTTTTATTATTATACTTTGACTTTTAGACCATTTCAAACCAAAAAAAATGTAAGTGTGCTAGTATTATCTTATCATTATGTGAAAGTTTTTTATTTAGAATTTTAGAATTTTTGTGAATTATATTTAAGGTGGAATGTTATTAAATTACATTATGTTAATAATATGATTTCAAGAGGTATGCAAGATGGCCAAATGATAATAGCCATAGGCACAGATTGATTAGAAATGAATGTATTGAAAGTCCATACAAAAAACATGGTCAATCAATTTTCAAAATATTGAATCAAAATTATTATATCATTGTCAACTTATGTAAATGATGGCAAATGGTATAATGTCTTCCTGAAAAAATATTTTGAGATTGCATAATAATTTATACCTCATGTAAGTTCATATATAATTGTTCTGAAAAATTTATGGGATCAAATTATCTTCACTTGTTACATACAATGTCAATTCAAGCATTTATAAATATTCATGAAAACAACACACTTCAAAAAGAAACAATTAAGGAGGTTTTATAATGCACAAAATTTGCCTTATAACAATGTGGAAGTTCCATGTGAAGAGTTATTTGTCATTATGCATGATTTGGGAAAGGAGTTTCAAAAGATAAAGTTCAATTCACCTTTGGATGAAAATCAAAATACTTTGAAAATTATGAAAACTTGTTTGGAAAGATTACAAAAACCTTTTAGTTTCACATGTTTAAGTATATTAATATGTTTTTGAGAAGATCTATTTGAAAAAATTCAAAGCAATGTCCATTGTACAAGGCAGATTAATAAAAAGAATTAGAAAGAACCAACTTCCAACGAGGATGTGATTCAAAACTCAAATGAGACCAAAAGCTAAGAAAAACTCGCCATCACATGTTATGGTGGCAATGAGAGTGCTTACTAGGATGATATGGCAAATTGTGCTATTAGTTACAAAGAATGATGAATTAGAAATCCATGATTATGTCATTTTGAAAACATTTCAAGTCCCTTAATAATGAAAAACAATGGATGCATTTTTAAAACAATACTCTATGAATGTTTTTGAGTATTTTCTACTCACTAAATTCATTCCAAAGTATTCCACATACATGTTTCCATAACATATTAAAAACATTGTCATGTAAACACATCAAAAACTTGCAACATTAGTACAAACTTTGACACTAAAACAAGAAAAAACAAACATTACTTACATTTGTTATGATTCAAAAACATTTCAAAGGTGAATTATGATATTTGCGTGTGGGCAAAATAAAAAATAAAACAAAAATACTTTGGGGTGTTAATTGGGTAAGTAATAGGAATCATTTCGTGGCATAATCATTATTTAGTTAAACCATTGTGGTAAGTGGTTATTTAAGTTGATGTTGAAATTTTTGTATGAATTTGTATAATATATATTTTTGATGAACCTTTATGGATGGAAATAGGTGATGTTTCAAGATTATAAAAGTACATTTATCAACAACATACTTATGAAAAGCAACAATAGATAAAAAATACATGATGAATAAATTTAAAAATATATATGAGATTGTTTTCAATTTGAAGAAGAGTGTTATTTGTAGTACCATGCTCAAAACCATATGTTTTGCTCAAAGTTCCCCTTCAGAAGTTTATATTTATGACCCAATGGGATAGGAAATTTAAATCTTGAAAGTCTTGATTATAAACTCTAATAACTTATTATAATGATGGGTTAATCAAAGAGGCTCATTGCTAAGATGTTTAGTTGTGATATATGCTTATGTTTTGAATTGAAATATTTTCATGCAAAAACCATGACATGGCCATTCTACATTTTATATTTTTTATTAATATGATTTTTTTCCAATCTAAAGCTTTTCCCTTGGTCACAAGGTTCTAATTATAATGTTTTAAAATTTGAATGTAGTAGGGTTATGATTTTTTTCTTGGCAAATATGTGATTTAAAGAAAATCAAATTGAAAATAGACAAAAATATTTTTGTTTGCCAATCAATGGCGAATGCATGCTTCGTCACCTTTTAAAAAATTCTTAGGGGTTGAAAAATACATAGGTAGGCATTTAAAGGTGATAACCTTTTGAAGGTCATAAAACGTCCATATCCTAGAAACCCTTCCCCCCCCCCCTCCAACCCCTTTTGGAAGGTTGTTATCATGATTAATAACATTTATTTGACTACTCTCCCATTGCAATCAATTATAGTATTTCGTTAGTCCAACAAATTTGCCATTACCCGATGATTCCAGCTTGGCTAATTTTCCTAAACTCACACCATTAGTGTGAGTGTTCGACATAAAAATCATCAAAACCCTATAAAACTTTATCTATAAACACACCACTAAGTTGGAAAATATACAAGGGTATTAGGGAAAAAAAATAAAATCAAAAGACATCATGGTAGCACAAACTAAATGTCAAAATTTCTCCATCTCAACAACCAACTACATGTAATAGGTTAGTTGTGGCAATGGGGGTGTGTCATAAAAAGGTGGAAGCCGAGAAGTAGTTAAACCTACTGCTACCATGCGATTTAAAATGGAACATGCTTGCATCCTTTGTAACATAATTGAAAATTTTTAATGAAAAAAAAAACCAAGACATAAAAAGGAGGGCCTTTTAGTCCTTTGAAGCTCCAAATGGCATTGGCACATTCATGTAAGGAGACATTAGTTTGTTTATGCAAACATCCAAATATTTCAATTATTAAAGAAAGGAATTGATCAGTGGGGTGTCAATTGCAATAACTTCTTTTTTAGCTTGAGTTGCATTAGAGGCAACAAATCCTTGAGTTGTATAGGATCGAATAAATAAATCCACACATGTTGCATCGATAATGATAACATCAACCATGGTGCAATTGCCATCTTTGGTGAGCACAATGTCGACTCATCGACGAGAGGGGTTGAACATGGTTAAAGGAAACACATGTAGGTGTTTGCAAATGTCACATATTTCATCATGGGTTCCTATGTGTTCGTTGTTATGGGCATAATGTAAGAGATGGATACCCATAGGTTCAATGGGGGTGTGCAATTGAATGATGTGATAATTCAAATCATGTTTGAACCATTATGGAGAAAATTGGAGAAGATAATTGAAAGGTTGGGAAGATTGGTTGAGCCATAAGTTAAACGCTTGCCCTAAGGCCAGAGCATGATAAAATTCAAGCATTATGTGCTTTAGTTTCATGTTGGAGAACATGTTGGAAAGGGTATGATGGTGCAAATGTTGCGAGATGGAATCTTAAAGTTAAAACATTTGTTACTCAATGAATTGTTCAAAAGGAAAAAAACATGCACATGCTGGGGGCAATAAAAAATCACATTCCACTTGGAGGTGTTGTTTGAAAAAAAAGGTGTTTTTCTTGACTCATGTTAAAACTTCAAAAAGGAAAAGACATTGGTCAACCATAAACTTAATAACTATGATTGAAACTAAAAGGGCCCAATTCCTTAAATAGGTTATGTGGGCGATGGTGGTTGTTAGTATGAGTTCAATGTCATCAAACATTATTGGGAGATAAACTTGTTTATGAATTAGAGGTCTTTATAGACTATCAAAGGACATCCAAACAGTTGAAGGAGGGAAGAGTCAAAGGAAATAAATGAGTCTATGAAGGTGGGAAAAAAAGGCGTGCATCATAATAGATACAATGGCCGTTGCATGAAACAATGGGTTAAAATTCCAAAGGCTACCTAAACATCGCCCATTCTAGGGAGAAATTTGACATGTTGAACATCCTTTGACATGACATTTTTTATGAAAGATCATGTGAAGGGTGAGTTGCCTAATGGAACCCCCAAGACTTTAATTCCTTTTGATGGGGTGTTAAATTGGGATGGGGTGTCAAAGCTAGGTGGCAAGCTAAAGAGGGACCATGCCACATATTTATGAGGTTAGATAGAAAGACCTATTGCACATAGTTCGGTTTGAAAATGTTCATATGCAAATGATACCTATGATGTGAGTGTCATTTACAATGGATGGAAATAAATAAAAGGGAAAATAATTAACTATAAAATGTAATGCCCTTAAATGAACTAGGATAAATAGTGCCCCTTTTAGAGGGTCACCTTGATGGGTTCCCATGGCAGATGGGATGACTGACATCACTTTTATAGTTATGATGATTACAAAACAAGGGAAATTCAAATGCATAGAATGCATGAACAATAAGGATAAGTTATATGATGTCCCCACCTATAGCATGAAAAATTTAAAATATGACCCTTCTTAACACCAAATTGAAGGCATTTGCCACATCCAATTGAATAACAACCTAGTCAAGGTGAAGGTCCATGGTCCACCTGTTGTCATGAATTATCACTTCACATCCACCCTTGGTTGTTACTTTGAATTGGTAGGAGGAGAAATGTGTTGTTAAGGAAGGCATCATGAAATGGAAGACATAAAGCGCGACTTATGAGTCGATACAATGTTTTTCCCACAACAATGGGATGAATTCCACTTGAGGGCTTGGTCATGGCTAAAAGGCAAATTGCCCCAAGGACATGTGTAATTCAACATGGAATGTGACCTTGTGTAATATGAAAACAAGGCTAAAACAATTATAGGAATTCATTATTGGAATTTTTTAAGAAAGAACAATCTTGAAAGTGTTTAAAAAAATCCCAGAAGGACCACTTGTAGATAAATGTGGCATGTGTTGGAATGCCAATTTGAAAATATTAGACAAAAATTTGAAGTCATGATTTGGTTCATAGTCTTCCAGGAAAAGCAAGAAGAAACCATTTAATTCAATATATAAGGCATTGAAAATTAAAGTGATGTCAAAGGATGTGGGTGTAAAAGAAAATGGTGCCATAAAACAAGTTGTTCGAAAGTATTCCCTTCCAATGTCCAAGAACTAAATTGCAAAAAAATCATTTATGAGTTAGAGGATCATGTTGGGGAAGAAGCATTGAACTCAAACTTGCAGCCAAAGCCTAAGAAGAATTCTTCTTGCAAGTTTTCTCAATCACCTATTAAAAAATACTTAAATCAAATATGTGTTTCCTTATGTTTAGTAGCCTTGTCCAAAGGGGGCAAAACAAGACACCATTGTGGTAATAATAAGAACAAATGCCAAGCCACAACATCATAATTATAAAGGTCTTACGCTAACTTCTTTAGTGGAAAATGAAATGCCACTTATACATCATGTTGTAAAGCAATAGGGATGTGGTTGTATAGCTGAAGATAATGAAAGCCTAAATGGAAGGACTTGAGTACATCTAATGTTGAAACCCAAGCCCATGCTAATGCACGTGGGTTGGGAATAAGCATGGGTATTGAGTCAGGATGTTCACATGGGTTTGGATTGGATGTTTGATAGGAATGTTGGTGGCAAGCTAATCCTCAAAGGGTAAATTGATGCTCACAAGTGGGGCAACAAGCTTCAAATGAAAGTTGGTGGCGTGTTGGGGAAATTGGGATAAGTTGGGGGTCTAACTCATGAACACCTATAGGGGTTGATAGAAGAGATGGGGAAAAGGGCCAACATGTGCATTATTTGGGGGGATTGAAAAAATGTAAGGTTGAAGCCCCATATTCACACCAAAGGTTGGGGGTTGATAGGGGGAACTAGTAGGATCTATGGTGACATAGAAAAAAAATGGGTGATGGGAATTACGAAGTTTGATGATACATGATAAACTAAAGAACATGGGACGTTTTGTGCCCAAGAAGAAAGAGGTTTACTAAGAGTAGAATTACAAATAGGTCCCATCTATAAAAAATTGCCTACTTTTGCACAACAATCGTAATTTTTTTTTAGGGTGTTATTATAACATAATGAATATATATATATTTGGATATCCTTCTTCCCCCAAGTTTTGACCTTTCAATGAAACACTTGCATCATTTAATGGCCAATATGATAGTTGTGTTTGAATAGGGTAACACATGAAAAAGGGGGTGTTTTAAAAATAAGTATTGGGCCAAGGTGAAGCGAGGGGGTATTTATTTGAAAAACGCCCCCAATCCAAGAACATTACTTGATATAAAACATTAATAGAAAATTATTTTTTCATTTCTTCCCATTGTATTAAACTAATATCATAAAAAAAATGAAAAAAAGACAATGCACTTAAAAAAAATAAAATCAAACAAACATTATTTTCATAGCAAATTATAAACAAAAAATATTTCACATAAAATATTATTACCAAATTATGATTCAAAAATTTATGATACATTCATTATATTCATTTCAAACTTATTCCAACAAACATTACCATGTAAACATTAAAAGAAATTAAAATCAAGTTAAGATTAACCTACCATGGATTGATTAGAAATCATGCATTGCATAGTAAATACATGTAGTTTAATTTCCAAATTGTTGACAATTGGTATTGCAACACCCACTCATACATGTTCTCGCTCATTCCTCTTGCTACAAGTTGGTTACCAATGCTTTGTACTTTCAAGTCAACATGCCTTCTCAACTTACCTATCCTTGCAAGGACTATTAGATGGCAACTAGAGGCTTGTTGCTTGGGATCTTACATTGCAAATTATCTATAATCACCTTAACCCATTGATTAGCCACTTTTGTGTTTAATGGCATTCAAATCATAAAGGAGAATGTGTGGAAAAAACATAAGCTAGAACTAACATGAGTAATTAGATGCCATTTTCCCTTGGGAGGCAACATTTGCATAAACAATATTGAAAACATAATTGTATCATCAACTACATTAACATCAAGCAAAGAAATTTCATGCTTCTAAGCTTCCCTCAATATTATTATTGT
>Ga0116228_10005347_pt1 | contig 11452 bp, 6 predicted proteins | sample S1TSphfallax_2_FD_89694 | JGI IMG/M metagenome (GOLD analysis project Ga0116228, IMG submission 89694) | Host-associated microbial communities from peat moss isolated from Minnesota, USA - S1T2_Fc - Sphagnum fallax MG | ecosystem: Host-associated > Plants > Peat moss > Unclassified | place: USA...
AATGGATATTTCAAAATAGCCCAAAGTGGCTATTCACTTTTTTTTAGAAATAAGTTAAAGTGGCACCCATTAATTTTTTGAAGTCTAACTGGCACCCACCAAAAAAACCAGTCTAGAATGTGGTTCCCTTGTTGAAAAGGAAGGAGAAACAAAGACAGAAAGTTACATTGGTGCAAAACTTTCAAACCTAAAAACTAAACACAAACACACTTTGAGGGGGAGTTGATTAGCATGTCAATTGCAACATAGAACTTACCTTTCACTTACCTTTCACTTGCATGATGGATGTTTCAAAAATAGTCTTGCACACAGTCTTCCCACAATTGGGTTTCCAACTAGACCACCATGGGTAGATGTGACAAAACTTGAATAGCAAGATTTGTCCTATGGGCCATGTAATGTTCTCCCATCATGTAAAAAACACATTTATCCTTCAATCGAAATGTCACTCCAAAATAACAACCTTGGAAAAAAGAAGGCCCCATCAACACCAAAACAAATCAACCTCTTGGTTATCTCTTATTATTGAATTAAACCCCTTTGCTACACAAGGAATTAAACAATCACAACAATAATTTTATTTGCATTTCCACCCTCAACAAAACGTTGAAATGTGAGTAGAATAAGAATTCTTTTCCATGCATGCATCACATACACATGCACTAAAAGCCAAAATTGATTATCAACTTGATAGTACTTCATCTACACTCAAAGAAAGAAAGCTTACCTTCAGCAACAATAGATTTAGTTTTTCTCAAAACTTGTTCACACATGCAATCTACCCCTTCCTACCAAGACCCATCAGCCCAATTGTGAAATGATTTTCTGGCCCTTTACTTTCGGTTCTATGAGGTGATTATATTTGAAGATACATATGTTATTGGTGAAGAAAAAATGAAAAATGTATTTCTAGATATTAAATTGCGTTTGTAGTTGAAAACAAATAGTTTACCTCCTATGTATCATTTATGATTTGGAATTGATAAATATATTTTCAAAATTCAAACTCTCCAAATCCTATAATTTTATGTTAAACTATCACCCACCTAAACCAACTTCTAAGGAGCTAATGTAATGTTCAACTTGACAACAAACCTCTAATCACTGAAAACATTGTTGCCATCACATACGTTATCCAAAATTAGGTTGCATTAGTTCATTGGAAAGTTAATTACAAGGCACATTTATTTCCCAAATCTCAAGCCTTGCACCTAAATCAGTAAAAAGTTGTGCCATACAACTTGAAAGGGTTTTACAAAAGCAAAAAGTTCAATTTGACAATAGACCTCTAGTCACTTAAAACATTGTTGCCATCACATACTTTATTCAAATCTAGCTTGCATTAGTTCATTGAAAAATTAATTACAAGGCACACCTACTCGTCAAATCTCAAATTCTACACCTATATTAAGAAAAAATTATGCTACAAAAACCGAAATTTTTTATGAAATTTTTTTAAGGTTTTGAACTCCAAATCTACCCCTACTCATTTCCATTCTTTCAAAGGTATTATTATCATCTAATATATTTTCCTTTTTTCCACCATCTATTAGGACTAATCATTCTTTTTCTCCCAAAGAAAGTTGTAAGAACAAATTCAAAATCACATATGAAAATAAAGATACAATTGATCAAAATTCACACCTTTATAAAAAAAGGGAAAGAGGGAAGTGAGGGAAGACCTCAAATTGGTGGCCAATGGAAGGTTCCAAGCTTGGTGGCCTTTGGAATGTTCCATGTTTGGTTGCTTTTGGAAGGAATAGGAGAAGCATCTTTTTCACCTCCTTCCACTTTTCACCCCATAAGATTTTACTTAATTGTTTTTCCATTGATTTTAGGGTTTTTTTTTACCATGGTTCTAGACCATTACTTTGCATATTTCCTTCATTTTCTTTTATCTATAAATTACAGTCACACATTTTTAAGTACCAAATCTTCCACACACTCATCGCCAAGTTGATTTTGATCAAAGATATTTTCCTTTTCTTGAATTCATGGTGTCACACATGATTACATCTTACAGGCTTCAAGTTGCATAAATGAACGAAAAATCGCCTCAAGAAATTTCTTTAGATTTGACATTAATCTAACATCCTTGTGATGAAAATCCCAAACCACAAGAAATGCACCTTCATTTCGAAATCGAACCTTGTCAAACTTGGTATTATCAAATTTTTCTAAACATTCATCTTTGGTGATTTTGTTGTAGGTCGACCTCACTTTTAACGATGAACCTGAAATTGTTTTCAAAGGTTTTTATGAAACTAAAGACACCTCGATTTTTGCATGGCCTTTAATTCCCAACATTGGACACTATTATTAATTGTGTGGTGCAATTTGTCAACTACCTCCTAACAACAAGGTGGATTACTTTGTTTGCACCATCTGATGCATCTTAGATTTCCTACAATTATGAATTATTGATGTGATATAGCCTAGGACTAAACATGTATTTGCAGCTCTTCCTTAAGTTTTTCCAAAACTTTTTAAAAAAAATCGTTCATCGTGAAATCCATGTTGTAATTGCCACCCTATCACCTTACTCATGTTAATTATTATGTTGTTTTAAATTAATTTTACATGATTATAATGTTTGAAGATTATTCTATCTTCACTGCACCCTTCATTGACACCCTTTAACTACTTCAAGAATCTCAAATCATCCTTACTTGCAAACTATCCACTAAATATTAAAATGAAACCAACGTTGTGCCGAACATTACAAATTTTGTTGTCTGTTTCTAACCCCAACCTTCTAAAGATTTCTCACCCTAATCACGTGATTGAAGTTTTATGACTATGATTACCACCTTTTGTTGAAAAAAAGAATTGAATTTCGAAACAAAAACACCCCTTCCATGCAACCATGCACACACATCATTTCTCATTTTAACATGAAATTGCAAAAACCCTTGATCGCTTTATCATACCCCAATATCCCTTATGTAATTCTTGAAAATAGAAACCACCTCACATGGTTGTGTTGATAAGGCTCACACCAATGCATCATAGGATTGTTAAGAACATTCAATTACACAAATAAATTTTGCATTGTCACGAATTTTGTCATGGGGCGGCCATGATTAAATAAGTGGAATATTAAAACAAATTACACAATCTTTTTCTTCTTGTAAAAAATCTAAGCTTCACCATTAGTGATTTGTTGCAACACTATTTCTAGACCCTTTGCAACATAAAGTTTTTCATTAACAACATGGGCATTGAATTAAAAAAAGTAATGGTGCCCCACCTTTACCCCTAGCATAACTACCAAAGCTTTATGACAACCTACGTGTTTCCAAAATGAATCAAGCTTGGGAACCAAAAGCTTGTCTTTGCCTTCAATTAAGCTACATACCTTGCATTGAACCTAAATAATTTTGCCATTGGAACCTAAAACAAATTCTACTTGAAGAAGATTGATTACCCAAGTATCCTAAAAGTGCTTGTTCAATTCATATGCCTTTTTTCATTTCTTGGTCAATGTAGTATTTTCTTGTGCCATAACTAGGTCCAAAAGCTCATAGTTAAGTTCCACGATAAATTCCACAACAAAAGGAATATAAAAAAAAGAGTTATCAATATTTGCAAAATGGTTACCAAAAGCACCATACCCTTTCAGGATTCTATCACCAAACAAATATTTGTACATTTGAAGTTCTTAAAAGGTTGCAATTTCAACAACATAAACATGAAGGCTAAAGGCTGAGTAAAAAATAGAAACACAAAACAATGCACTAAACTCGAGCAAGGAACAAAAACACTTGATGATGCACTTAGGCCAATCAAGGAATAAAAACACTTGACAATCATTACTAGAATTCTTGATTTTTCAAATGATCCAAGTTGACTGATTGGTTTTTCTTGATTAGTGAACATGTACATTTTGATTAGAGGTTAGAGGCTTGAATGACACATGTGAGTCCAAACATAATAAATTATATTGCAAATGTACTTTGTAACATAAATGAAAAGTAGCCATCAAATATGTTTTGATATATTGAATTTAAAATAATAAAAATTCAAGGATTAATATGAACTTTTTATTCAACTTTTTAAAAAACTTTAAATAAAATTTACATGTTTAAAGTAGGTTTAAGTAGATTCATCAGATGGTATTTTGTCTTATATTATACCCAAATTGTCTCTATCAATAATGTTGTATTTTTCTTGTTGTTAAAAAAAATGTTAAGTAGGTATATGTGTGTAGAATTGTACAAACTTTTGTATATATATCTAGGTACGTAATAGCATTTTATCTGTTAATCTAAACATCACTCAATCATTATTTACCATATAATAGTCATATAGTAGGCCACATAGAAATTAACCCTTATGGCCATTCCACAATGGCACCCAATGAGAGGAGGAAGAACAATAAATTGATGTGGGTTGCATAACTAAGCTATGGTTAGCACTAAATAAAAGGCGTATTGAGAGTGCTTGGAGTTGAAAAGGGTTGAGCCAATTCATTGTAAGTGCAAGGTGAGACGTAGCACCTTCATCTTACAATTGTAAATTACACCTCAAAATAAAACATAATTTAATGTTTAATGTTTAATGTCTTGTTCATAAACATTGTTAAAAATTAATTTAAAACAATAAGAGACCTTTTGAGTCTTAACATTTGGACTAATGATTATCATTAACCAAAATTATATTAGGCATTTAGTTTTTAAAATGTTTTTCATGGTCTCAACATTTTGATCATATTTAATGGACAACATAAAGTTTTTCACTATTTTGTTGCAAGATTTAATATCAAGGGTGTTTATCAACGTGGGGGTGAAAATGCTTCAACAACTAGGGCTTCTTGACATATGGGCCTACCACTCAAGGTGACAATCCAAGGTGTGCTCATATTTTAGGAAGGCCTCACTCCAAGGGATCTAATTATCATGTGTTAAGTTCACCCTTCAACTAAGGGAAGGTTGACAACAATCATGGGGTAATGTGGGGCTCTTACACCACTATGAAAGGCTATACAAACACCAAAATACCCTCCATACACACATAAGACTACATGAATAAGAGCCACCCTATGGATTAGAGCCCATCCTACCTAGGCAACTATATGCGTAGGGTTAAGACCTTGGCTATGGGCTTTGGCTGAAGGCTTTACCAAAATAAGGGTCCATATGAATACAATGATGGTTTTGGGTGCTTTTACGTTATTCTAGTTCAGCCAACATTAACGAAACAAGCTTGGGACTCATGGCTATTAAACATTTTCTTGTGATAATGTAGAGTTTTTGGATGTGAAGAGTGCCACCTTGCTTCATAAGGCATCTTAGAAAATTTTAGTGAAATGGCTAGCATAGGGGAGCTTGAAGCCAAAAAAAAGGTGGCAAAGAGATTGAGTTTGATTTATATTCACCAGCTTCCTCTCATTCATAGCAATGATTTTTGTTTGCATGAACTTTTTATTTATTTCTAGATTTCCTTTTTGGAGAAAAATCTGAAATTCAGGGTATCAGTCTGAAATGTGTTTTTCCAACAGAGACTAGCTACTTATGTGGAAAAAAAAAATGATCAAAGAAACCCTCATGATAGTACATACCTAGTAGTGAATTGTTTTTGGTGGCATATATTTGCTATTTTATTGGGAGATCAAGTTGTGAAGAAAACATCCTTGTCAACATTAAATGTGTTATTTTCAGCAAAACGTCACCATTATAATAATAAAAATTCCTTGCAAAATGTGTTTCTTTCATGTGTGGGAAATCTTATTAACTTATCCATAATACCTTACCCTAAGGTCAATTTCATCATTAAATAATCCTAAAAATATTATTATTATTATTGTAAAAATATGAAGTTGGCAAGTTGAAAGTCATCAAAATTATCATAGAATACATTCTGAGTCATTTCACTTCTCATATGACAATATCATATATAGGTTTGACAGGTTGTACAGTTTTTAAACTCAGTAATCTCATGGGCAGCCTAGGGATTTATTTACGGGTTACCTAAGGGGCTATTAAGGGGCTAACTAGGGATTTCTTATGTTAGAAGATACCAAGGGGCTACTTATGGGGGCTATTGAAGGGAAACCTAGGGACTATTTAAGGAGGACTATGGAAGGGATAACTATGGGCTCTTTCTTGGGGGCTATTGAAGGGTTATCTAGTGCTACTTATGGGGGGACTATTGATCGTATACCTAGGGGGGCTATTTAAGGACCACTTAGGGCACTATTTGGGGGTTATCTAGGTAATTGTTTAGGGCCTACTTTGGGGGCTATTTTGAGAACTATTTTGAGGCTGCATAAGGCCTTATTTAGGCAATTTCCTATGGACTTCTTGAGTTATAGGATACCTAGCTAAGGTTACTTATGGGGTTTCATAGGGGCCTATGGAAGGGTGATCAAAGGGATTATTTGTAGGTTAACTTACATATTATTTAAGGGCTACCTAAGGGACTATTTTAGGAGACTACATATGGACTTCTTAAGTTATTAGATACCTTATGGGATTACATAAGTGGCTTATTAGGGGTTATGTAAGGGGGTACTTATGGATTTGTTAGATGCCTATCTTGGTTAAGGTTACTGTAGTATTTGAATGATTTTGGCAACAAACTATCAAATAATTAATTAAATTTTAAATCTTAACTTCTACACTTGGTTTTTTAATTCTGAAATTTTTGGTAGGTAATGGCTATATAAAATAATAAATTGTCTTTTTTCCAAGGTTGTGAAACAATTAGTGTGTCTAAGTTGTCTTAATCTTAAGACTCAAGTCTTTGAATGTCTAAAATTCAAACTTGACACATGAACTTTTGATTTTATTAAAATTTTGACACAAATACTAAATAATTTTTCACACATTTGACAAAACAAAAATTAATTTAATTTATGTTGAACCCTAAGTTTAAGGGCTATCAAAACCTTAATCCAAATCCCCCTAATCCATACAGCCAAAATCCTAAATCCCTAGTATGAACTTAGTCCAAGAGGCTTGTCCATGACCTTTGTTTTAAACCCATAAGCTTTGTTTTATAGGCGGGTATTATATAACTAAAACCACCTCTCACATTCTTGTTTTTTTCATTTAACTTGTGAAGGGTATTCTCACTTAAAGCTCATGGCCTCATCTTCAAGTCATGGTTCTAGTTCTATGGGTGATGATTCTAGCTCCTCCTCGTGAAGATGAGATTTTGGAGCAATTGTTTGTTGACATGGATAGGCAAATCTTTTGCTTGTGTAGTTGTTTTACCAATTCATTTGACATGTTCAATGCCAATGAGTTGGAGGAAAGTACAAGCCAATTAGTGGATCTTGGCATGGGAATTTGAGATGTGTTTGCTACTATGCCGCCAACCCCAAGGTTATTCAAAACCATGATCAATTTCAAATTGACGAAATTTGATGAGTTGGCAACACTTGATGTGCCCACCATTGTAAGGCATGCATGATCAATAGGTGGGCACCATAATCTCAATTCAAATTAAAGTTTTATTTTAGGGGTTTTGATTTTAGGGTTAGGATTTGAGGTCTTAGATTTATGGGCTGAAACAGGGTTTAGGGGTTAGGATTTGAAGTTTTATATTTAAGTTTTGGGGCTGAAATAGGGTTTAGGGTTTAGGGTTTAGATTTTGGGGCGTATAAAACTTATATTTAAGTTTTGGGGCTGAAATAGGGTTTTAAGGTTTATGTTTAGGGGTTGAAATAGGGCTTAAGGGTTAGGATTTCAGGTTTTAAGGTTTAGGTTTTGGAGTTGAAATAGGGTTTTAAGGTTTAGGTTTAGGTGCTGAAACAAGGTTTTAGCATTAAGTTTAATGTTTGAAATAGGGTTTAGGGTTTAGGGACTAAGATTTTATGTTTCAAAGTTTAAATTTTGGGGCTGAAATAAGGTTTTAGGGTTTAGGTTTAGGGTTTAAAGGTTACAATTTGAGGTTTTAGGGTTTAGATTTTGGGGCTGAAATAGGGTTTACAGTTTAGGGGTAAAATATTGAGGTGAAATAGGGTTTAAGGTTTATGACTTAAAAGTTAAGGTTAGGGGATAAGGTTTAAGGGTTTTGGGTTTAAGGCTTACTAGTTGAAATAAGGTTTAGGGTTTAGAATTAGGGGCTGAAATAATGTTTAGGGTTTAGAATTAGGGGCTGAAATAATGTTTAGGGTTAGGGTTTAATGGAGCACCTCTATTGGTGTGTAGGTGATCACCACATTCGAACATGGTGGCCTTCAAAATTGACCCCTAAGCAACACATTTTGCAATTCATATTGTACTTGAAACATGACAATGTTTGCATGAATGATTTTTTTTATGGAACTAGTCAAAAAATATGGTGTGTGATGATGTTTTCATTACATCTTGCATCAACTATGCACTTGCTCATGAGATTTGATGGCCCACAATACATGAAAGACATATGTTGGGTACCACCATACCAAAATTCCAAGGCTACATTGGGTTGATTGATGGCACATTAATCAAGACCCGCAAACCTTGGAATAATCCTAAACACAAGATTTGGTTCAATGGGTGCAAGAAGATTTACTCGATGAACAACATTATGGTGGTTGATCATTGAGATCTATTCCTTTACCTAGATTTTGGGTACCCAAGATTTTATCATGATGTAACCATCCTTTGTCAATTTGAATTACATTAAAGTTGGTGCCAATTTTTGTGCAGGATGATGAGACTTTATGTATTTATTGGGGGTCCTTGGCTATTTAAGCAAAAAAATGTTCATCATGAAGAGGCTTCGGAGGCAAGAGGTGGGTCCTAATGCAAATGAAGATGTTATTAGGGGCTACAACAATATGCATGTTGGTTATAAAATGTGAGTAGAATGGGGAATTTGTGGTTTGAAAAGGAAATGGAGACGATTGATGAAGAGATTTGATTCAACCAAATTAAAATACAATCATTTGTTTAAAGTTGTTATTATCCTCGCAAAATTTTTGCATAAACACTCTATGGATTTTAGATTTGAAGTCATAGGTGAAAAAATGCATGACCTTGCTGACCATGGGTGGGACAAAGATTTATAATTCTATAGGTCTAAGATTTCCTTAACCTTTGTTCTAAACTCCTTTTCACCTATAATTTTTAAAATCCCTAATTATTTTCAAGTTATTGATTTAAACTTTGTTTACTTTACCAACACTAATATACATTTGTGTAATGTAGTAGAACTAGGTGTTGTTTTGAATCCACCTCCATAATGGATACCATCCACTCAATGCTTCATGTTTGGTTTTGCAAACAATCCACCTTCGTCTTAACTTTCTCAAATGGAATGGAGGTGGATGGTGGGCCTAATACTACACTAGGCCCATGTGATGGAACCTCCAAATATGCATAAATATAAGAAAGATTAAATGTAGGCATAAATGCAATACCATCAATTAAGGAATGTCAACATTTCATAACATCTAGGCCTAGTTTAGGCCACCCAGCTTAGCTAAGTGCCTAAGGTACCTAGCCTAATTTTAGGCAAAGGCATTTACAATAGGCCATATGGCACCTAGGTTAAGCTTAGGCCACCTAGCCATAGGTTTAGCCTAGGTAGGTAGTTACTTAGGTGTAGGTCTAAAACTTTTACAACAAAATCTTATTTTATTTTTATTTTAACCTTTTGGGTGGAGCTTATATGATTATCTCCTCCCATATGGCAATTGAAAAAATTGAATGTGTTTACTACTCCAAACCAACCTACTTACATAATTTGAAAATTTGAAAGGGAAGAAAAACATTATGGAATAAAATTTTAGTTGCAGCCTAGTTGCATAGTTGCATCTTAGTTGCAACTATTCCTTAACACATATTATTACATAGCCTACCTACTAATTAGCATAAGTTCTTATTAGGTACCTATTTAGATAGCCTATAAATAATTATTTATATTAAATAACTTATTAAGTTGTTAGTGGGTATGTAGGTACTTAATAAATAGATAGGTATATAGATATAGGTACACATGTATTATTAAATAGTCTATACATGTAGCTATTAGGTAGCATACATACCATATGTAGTTATAATGTGATTATTTTGGTTGCATGTGCAACTAAACATATATAAAATATTGTAAAAAATATAAAGACGTGAAAAATCAATCTATGAAGTAGGCCATAGTCGTAACTAGTTGAAAGGAAGACCAAAATCCATCCAAATTTGAAAAATAGTTGCATAGGCAACCATTCGTAGTTGTAGGTGACATTTAGTCACACAAGGAATGGTTACAAATGACAAGATTTTTACTACCTTATCCTATGGTCAGTTTCATCATTAAATAATCCTCAAAATCGTGAAATGAAATTTTGTGGAAATATGAAGTTGACATGTTGAAAATCATCATAATTATCATAGGTTACATTCTAAATAATTTCACTACTCATATCATAATATCATAGTAGATTATGGAAAAATATATAATTTCAAAATTTAAAAACGAATTCATTTTTTGGAAAAATAAATTTTGTTTTGTCAATGTGGAAATTGACCTTAGGCTATGATAGTGTTTCCCACAACCTTTTTATTTCAAAGTCTCCTCTTTGAAATCAAAATATGGGCAATCCATTTTGTATGTTGCATATACAACCTTCCAAATTGCAAAAGGATTAGTTGTGTTACCCTGGTTTTATCTTTGCTATAAATAGCAAAATGATGATTATAAGTAGGACACATGGTGTTTAATTGAATAAATTCCACAATTTGTCAAGTTCAAGTTTCTCACCATAGTGCCTACACAAGCATTTTGGAAGTTTTCTCCACATTGAGAACCTTATACCCTAGTATAATCAAATTGTGACATTCTTGAATCATAAATAACAAAAACCACAAACACTTTCTCAAGCCTACCACATTAATCTTTGTCTCTACATTATTCCAAAGTCTACATCAACATGAAGATAATCAGCAAAATTGTCCAAAAAATCGTCAACAAGTTATAGCCTTGTGATAGGAAGATTAGTGGGGCTTCTTATAGTTATTACCCAATTCTTAAAACACTAAAAGTGTTAATTGCCTTCATAAAACTTCAAAGCACATCAAAGAAATAACATAAATCAAACTTTGGATTCTTGAGTACTAAAGCATGTAGAATTAGAACCTGATTCATAAAATTGCTTGATATTGAAGAATAAACAGGCGGAGCCTCCAAGTGCATGGGCCTTTTAAAGACCCGAATGCATCCATGAAAAAAAGACAAAATCTAAAGTTTAGATCCTTGAGTAACAAACCATATATCCCTTAAATATATTCCCTAAAGGGTTCATTATCCCTCCTTAATATTCATCAGACAAATGATTTTCTAACATACCTAAACAAACTCAACTAAGATTTTTTTTTAAAACATACATAATTAGAACATGAAGCATAAAACTTGATGCAATTGAAAAATAATCAGGAGGAAGTCTAATGTTCCCATCAATTCACATCAAATGCACACCAATGGGGGTTTAAGGTATTGCAAACATATTTGTTTGATACCATGAGCA
>Ga0116228_10005350_pt1 | contig 11452 bp, 9 predicted proteins | sample S1TSphfallax_2_FD_89694 | JGI IMG/M metagenome (GOLD analysis project Ga0116228, IMG submission 89694) | Host-associated microbial communities from peat moss isolated from Minnesota, USA - S1T2_Fc - Sphagnum fallax MG | ecosystem: Host-associated > Plants > Peat moss > Unclassified | place: USA...
ATGTTATTGGAGTGGAGACCCATATGCTTAGGCAGAGCGTAGCAAAGGTTGTCAGGTGCTGCAAGCACGGATTTGCCTCGTGTCCATCCCGTGCGCGGTCGGGAAGTGCGCGCCCTTCGCCGGTTGCAACGCGATCACCCCGATACCGCGGCGTGCGAGCGTGCCTTGCATCTCAAAGGGAGCATTCTCGTTGGCCTCGATCCGCTCGAACGTCGAGAGCAGGACCGCCTGGAGTCGACGTTGACGACTTGTCGGCGGAATACCTGCAACGCTCTGCAGTCCCGCATAGGCGCGGCATGAGCTTGCGAAGTGAACAGCAGATTGATCAACAGAATTATTTCGCCAAACCGAAGACAGCCCTGGAATTGAGTGCGGAGGAAGAGGCTGAGTTACGCGGCTTCTCTTCTTCTCATAGTTTGCCTCACGCTCTCGGAGCTCGGGCGAAACTGGTGTTTGTGGTCGGCGGAGGGCAAGACCAACACGGAGATCGCGTCCCCGTTGAAGTGGACCAAGGCTACGGTCGGCAAGTGGCGCCAGCGCTTTATCGAGCGGCGTCTGAGCGGTCTTTACGATGAACTTCGACCTGGTCGGCCCGGCTCGGTTTCCGATGAGAAGGTGGCCTTGTTGCTCCGCCGCATCTTGAAGAACAAGCCTCCAGTGGGAAGTTATTTGAGTGTGCGCCAAGCTGCCTGTACCAACGATCTTTCGCGAAATCAACGGTCCATCGCGTCTTCCGAGCCTTTGCCCTTCAGCCTCACAGGAGCAAGAAATTTCGAGCTCTCCGGCGACCCGTTCTTCATTGAGAAAGTACGAGATGTGGTGGGCTCTAACTGAAACCTGCTGACCACGCGATCGCGCTGTCAGGCGCACTCGACCGGACCCAACCCGTGCTGCCCATGGGACTTGGATACGTCGAAGGAGTGACCCACGACTACGTTCGCCATGGCATCCCCACCACCTTATTTGCCGCCCTCGACATCGCCTCCGGCACAGTCCTGACGGAGTGCAAGGCACGCCAGCGTCAGCAGAGTTTCTGGAGTTGCTCAAACGCATCGATCAGGCTGTGCCGGAAGCAGCCTTCGTTGCCGCCCAATTCTCGCAAGCAAACGGGATGCTGCCGTAAATTTGCTCGGCAAGCTGCCCGAACAAGGTGCGAAATCTCTTGCCATGACGGACATCCTGAAACTGGCATTCTGCCACCTCCCGCTCCAAGCAACCCGCAAACTCCTCCTCCGGCTTCTCCATACCGACAGCCAGCAGCAAACACTCATCCGCGTAAGTGCCGCCCTTGAGCCCGAATCATACTTGTACACAGCACCACGGCTCAATTGTGGGTAATTGCAAGCTGGTCTGGACGCTTATTTATTCTTGGAGCTGCGAGAGAGCATCACCTGACCACTGAAGATAATTATGTACAGAACGGCTGGCGGCACCCCTCCCGAAAGAGCATGGAGCCTCTGGGCGACCGCAGTTGTGACAGTGTTGCCAAGACGCTCCAGTCGTCGCACCAATATGTTCTGCCTCAAGAAGGCGCAGGCAGGCCGCGCTACTTTGAGGATGAGAGCGCTGCATACTCGGCAAGCCGCTCCTCGGCATCCGATGGTCTGAGAGCCAGCGCCTGCTGTGTGCCCGCGCATTCGACCACCATCGCCGCCGCGACGGCTGCTCGCGCGGCCGCCGCCTTGGGTGCGTGCCCCAGCGCCCGGCTGGCGGCGTACGCGCCTGAAAATGCATCGCCTGCGCCTGTCAGGTCGCGCATCGCAGCCCGCGCCGCCGGAACAGGGACTACGCTCTCAATGCCCGCCTCGGCCAGCAACGCGCCGGCCGCGCCTCGCTTCAAGAGAACCTCTCGAAAACCCGCGCGGCAGAGGGCGGCGGCAACGGCCAGCCAGCCGCCCGGCGCGTCGAAGTGTTGCACCTCGGCTTGGCTGGGCAGGAATGCCATCGCCCCCGCGAGCATCGCCACTAATTGCTCGGCATCGCTGCCTCGTGAATAATGCGGTGAAGGGTCGACAGAAAGGAAGGCGCACCGGCCGGTCAGCTCACGGCAGCTGACCAAGTGACGGCTCAACACCTGCGGAGCCAGATGAATCGCGCGTGCCGGCAACCACTCCGCGGGAATTTCCTCATGGCTTGCGCTTAGACTTTCAAGGTGCGCCAGGTAGCGAGTCAGCCGCTCAGACTCTGAGATCGCAGGATCGCGCAGCGAGGCATTGCGCGGCATCGACTGCCGGTTCCCATCCTCCTCGTAGACGATCCACTCGACCAGCGGTTCGACCGCGACCGGCGCCAGCCCTCGCGTACTCAGCCCGGCTTGCTCCAGAACCTGCTGCAAGTCAAACGGAAGACTCGCCGGGACGCGCGCCACCATGCCCACGCGCTCGGGCGGGCACCACAGACGCGCGCCCGCCGCTGCATAGAGCGCATTGCCGCCCAGCCTTCGATGCCACGGTCCAGGCGTTGCCGGCACCGTATCGTCGACCGTGATCTGCCCGATGACAAGAACGTCCGGCGTCACCTCAGACCAATCCCTCAGTACGTTCGAGCACGACTCCGTGCCGGATCAACTTGTAGCCATCAGCGCGCCGCAGCGCGAACGGCTCCTCGCCGCGCAGGCTTGCCAGATAGAGGATCAACATCTGCGCAGGCATATGATAGGTGAACGCGCTGAGGAACTCGTTCGCGACACCCGGGATATAAAATGTGCGATGCGCCTTGGGGAAACTGCCATGGAAGGGATTAGCGACCACGAGCGCGCGTCCGCCAACCTCGTGGATGCCTTCCACTAGCTCCTCGGCCCGGTCAAGCGAGTTGCCCGGCGGCGCCAGCACAAAAGCGACCGAACGAGCTTTCCAGTCGAGGGTGAGAAAGTATTGCAGGTGCGCCCACTCTTCGAGATCCTCCGGAATGCCGTTCCAGGGGAGCTGCTCATGAAATTTGGCTGCACAGTAACGGGCCGTTCCATAGCTTGGTCCGGCGCCGATCGTCCAGATCGTGTCGAGCGAAGCAAGCTCGACCGCCAACTCACGCGCCTGCTCTTCGATGCCGGCAGCCACTTCGCCGATTGACGCGATAGACGCGCGGCACTGCGCAAGAATATCGCCGGCTGCAGCGCAGGTAAGTACGCCTCGCGCAACCCCGAGGTGCAGACCTGCGAAGTAGACCGCGTAGAGCGCCGCCAGAAACTCCACCATATTGAGAAAAATTCCGCGTGAGCGCGCATCGATCTCAGTGAGTTCGCCAACCTTGCGCAGCAGCACCACGTCGGCAGCGCCGGCCAGGGGTCCGGTTGCCGAGCCCGTGATGCCTGCGGTGAGAATCTGTTTGTCGCGAGCGAGGTTCACCGTCTCGCGCGTGCGCGCCGCACTGCCGGAGTTTGAGATAGCCCACAACATATCCTGCCCGGTCAACAGTGGCGCGCGGTAGCGTGCGAATTCGATCGAGGGCAACGCTGTCGCGCGCAAACCGGCCCAGCGCTCAAGGCCCGGGATCGCGGCCTGCGCGGCAAATAGGCTGTCGCCTGAGCCAGTCATCCAGACGTAGGCATCGCCACGAAACTTCGGGTGCCGCAACATCGCGTCCACACCTGCTCGCAAATCGTGATCCAGCTGCGCAAAATCTAGACCGCGCTCGGCGGCAATCTGGAAGTACTGCGCAAAACCGCCGTCCGCTTTCATCTGCTCAGAACACCTCGTTTCGTTGAATAAAACCAGTATACTTTCGCCATGCACACGCGGTTCGCGTATCAGTCTATCCGCCAGCGCAAAGAGTATCGATGGCCCGGCGACAAGCAGCTTGCCGTCTATCTTGCGCTCAACGTAGAGAGTTATTCGCTCGGTGAGGGCCTTATTGAAGAACTGCTGCCTGCAGGCCCGCAGCCCGATGTGCTCAATTACTCCTGGTGCGAGTACGGCAATCGCGTTGGCGTCTGGCGAATTCTCGATCTGCTCGATGAACTGCAGCTGCCGGTGACGCTTCTGGTGAACTCGGCGCTCTATGCAACCGCGCCTGATATTATCAGCGCTTTTCGTGAGCGGGGTGACGAGATTGCCTGCCACGGCCGCACTAACAGCGAGCGCCAAGGCGGGCTCTCTCGTGAGGTCGAGGCCGCACTTATCGCCGAGGCCACACACACACTTACGCAGCAGGAAGGCCGGCATCCCGGAGGATGGCTTAGCCCATGGATCTCTGAGACAGATGCGACGCCCGACTTACTCAAGGCAGCCGGCTATCGCTATATGCTCGACTGGTGCTGCGACGACCAACCTCTCTGGTGCAACACCGAAGCCGGCCCACTGCTTGCGGTGCCGTATCCGCAAGAGATTAACGACAGTTCAACGATCATCGGCCGCTACGTCACAGCACCCGATTTCGCCGCGATGATCATCGATCAGTTTGACGAGATGCTTGAGCAGTCACGCACACAACCCCTGGTGATGGGCATCGCGTTGCATTCTCATATAAGTGGCCAGCCCTTTCGTCTGCGACATCTGCGCCGCGCGCTGCGGCATATTGCTGATCGTAGTCACGGCCACTGGCTGACGAGTGCCGGTGCGATCGCTCAACATATCGAACAGGTAGCGCCTGCCAGATGAGCGCCTTCCTCTTCCGCAACGCGCGCGTACTGACGATGGACGACGCGCAGACCGAGCATGCGATCACTGACGTACGCATCGAAGGTGCAGCCATCGCTGCAATCGGCAGCAATCTTGCACCGTTGCCTGGCGAACGCGTGATCGAGGCCCACGGCAAACTGCTGATGCCCGGCCTCATCAATGGCCACTTTCACAGTCCCGGTAATTTCAACAAGGGCGCGCTTGATGACATGCCGCTCGAGCTGTTCATGCTCTACGAAGTGCCTCCGTTTGACTGCCCTCCTACTTCCCTGCGGCTCCACTACCTACGGACTCTGCTTGGTGCGGCGGAGATGCTCAAGACCGGTATCACGGCTGTGCACGATGACCCTTTTTATGTGCCGGTGCTCTCAGACGATCTGACCGACGCGACGATGCAGGCCTATTCTGATTCCGGCATGCGCGCCACTGTTTCGATCAACATGCCGAATGTGCTTGAGTACGACAAATATCCTTACCTGTACGATCTGCTGCCGGACGATCTGCGTCTCAAGATGCGCGAAGCGACACCACTGACGACCGCGCAACTTACTGATGCGTATCGTCGCTACATTGCGCGATGGCATGGCGCGCATGGCGGCCGTCTGCGTGCTGCCGTGTCATGCTCCGCGCCACAGCGCGTTGAGCTCGACTATCTCCACGCACTCTCTTCCATGGCTGCTGAATTCGACCTGCCCTACAACATGCATATACTCGAAACGCGATTGCAGCGCGTGCTGGGGCAAGAGCGCTTCGGCTGCTCGCTCGTCCAGTATGTGCACGATCAAGGCGTGCTCAATGAACGCGCACACGTGATCCATGCTATCTGGGTCGATCAGCATGATATGGATCTGCTCGCTGCAAGCGGCTGTTCGATTGCTCACAATCCTCTGTGCAATTTAAAACTTGGCTCCGGGATCATGCCCTTTCGCGCTCTCAAAGGCCGTGGGATAAACATCTGCCTGGGCAGCGATGAGATGTGTTCTGACGACAGCGCGAATATGTGGAACGTGATGAAGTCAGGCGGGCTGGTGCACAAGATCACAGAGCCCGATTATCGGCGCTGGCCGACTGCTCAGGAGATGCTCGAGGGGGCGACGCGCAACGCAGCCAGAGCCATGCGGCTGGCCAACGTCACCGGGCAGATTGCGGTAGGCATGCAGGCTGATATGATCTTGCTCGACCTAGACACATTCGCCTTTACTCCGCTCAATGATCTGCGGCGGCAGCTCGTCTTCTGCGAGAACGGCAGTTCGGTCGGCATGGTGATGGTCGCTGGCCGCATCGTTGTTGAGGACGGTCGCCTGCTCACTCTCGATGAAGCCGCACTCCGCTCCGAGATTCGCGAGCAGTGGGATGAGTACCAGCAGCAGTTTCGCGCCGTGGAGCACTGGGCGCGAGCGCTTGAGCCCATCTATCGCAAAATGTACGCGCGTACCACACGTGCTGAAGTTGGCATGTCTCGAAAACTCACCTATGCCGAGTTCCCGATCGAGGACTGAGCGTTTCAAGTCGCCAACACAATTACAGATCGCGCATCAGGCCGCCCTTGCGCAGCTGGCCGCTTGCGAGCCCTACGAGCATTAAAGCAAACAGAAACTCCAGTGCGGCAATCGCAGCCACACGCGGGTCGAGGTCAAAGCGAGTCATGTAGAACAGCTCGATCGGCAAAGGCCTCTGACGCACCGGCGCTGTAAAAAGTGAAATGGTCAGGTTATCAAACGAATTGAGGAACGAAAATCCTCCGCCCGCGAGCAGCGCCGACCAGAGCTGCGGCAGCAGCACATGGCGAAAGATCTGCCAGCGGTTTGCGCCAAGGTTTTCCGCCGCTTCATCCAGCATAACGTTGGTGCGCTCCATGCGCGCCATCGTGAGCCGTATTACAAAAGGCAGCGTAAAGACCACGTGGCTCAGCACCATCAAAGGGATGGAAGGCGAGCCACCGAGAAGCGAGAAAAAAATGAGTATTGCAATGCCAATCACAATGCCCGGCAGCATGATGGGTGAGAGCAGAAATGCGGTGCATAGAGCCTTGCCGCGAAACTCGCCCCGCACCAGAGAAATCGCCGCAGGCACCCCGAGGAGTACGTCGAGCAAGATCACCACTACCGCGCACACAAAGCTTAGCTCCGCACTACTCACAATCGTGTCGGAAGCAAAGACCGCGCGGTAGCGGGCAAGCGAAAAACCCGCAGGCGGAAACGCAATAAACCGGCGCGTATCAAACGACTCAACAACCACGATCAGCGTAGGCAGGATCAGACTCAACAAACCGATGCCCGCTAGCAGACCGAGCAGCACAGCGCCGAGGCGATCAAGCCACGCGCGGGGCTTGATCTCGAGCGAGCTCGTTCTTACTTCTGTGCCGTTCGCGTCCATGGGCTCAGTCCTTTGAAAAGCAGTTGCAGCAGGTATACCGCGAGCCCCGAGCCAATTAACAGCATTGATGCGAGCGCAGCGCCCCGGCTCCAGTCGAGCAGCGTCGCCATTGTCTGGTAAATGTAGACGGGCAGCGATTTGAACGTGGCTCCGCCGAGCAGTGCCGGCACCGGAAACTCCGAAAAGGCCAGGATAAATACCAGCGTCACCCCGCCCGCGATGCCGGGCAGAGTTTGCGGAATAATGACCTGCCAGAACGTCTGCCATTTCGAGGCGCCGAGATTGATCGCTGCCTCTTCAAGGACCGGCGAAATTGTTTCAAGCGAAGCCATCACCGGTAGTACCATGTAAGGCAACAGCACTTGCGTCATGCCGATCAGCACACCTTTGAGCGTGAAAAGAAATTCAACCGGCGACTTCAATAATCCAAGCGCTAACAGTGACTGGTTGAGAAAGCCTTCACGCCCCAGGATCACCAGCCAGCCAAAGGTGCGAACCAGCGTGCTGGTGAGCAGAGGCGCGAGCACACACAAGAGGATCGCACCTTTCCAACGCCCGCGCGCCCGGTAAAAAACATAAGCGATTGGGTAGCCAATCATCAGGCAAAGCAGCGTCACCCCAATAGCAATGAGCAACGTCCGCAGAAATACCTGCGCATAAAATGGATCAGTAAATACGCTCGCGTACCCGTGCATCGAGATGTGGCCGGTAAACACGCCACGGTCGATCTCTAGAAAACCCAGCACAAATAGCAGCACAAGAGGCAGCCCAAGCATCCCCGCAGTAAACAGCACTGCGGGCAGAGCCCCGAGCATCGGCCGCCTTAAGAAACTCACCGGCTAAACTCCCGGTCAAACTGCTCGGTCACCTCGGCGCGATGTTTCACGGCCGTCGCCCAATCGAAATAGGTCGCGCGGTCAAGGTCCTCGATGGTCGCCGGCATGTATGCCGATGAGCCCGCGGGGATACTTACATTCTTATTCGTCGGCCCGAAGTACCACGGAGCGTCTGCCAGGTGCGATTGGAATGCACGAGAAATCTCATCGTTGAGAAACTCACGCGCCAGCGCCGTCTGCCCGGAGTTCTTCACGACGTCCATGCAGGATACAACCACAATTGCGCCCGGCTCCGGCTGAACAAACTTCAGCTTCAATCCATGGAGCGCGAGAATGGCCGCATCGTTATTCCACATCGGCGCAATCGCTACCTCGCCACGCTCGAAGAGTTGCGCGAGCGACTCCGGGCTGGGCGCGACCACGAACGGTCCTAACGCGTGGAGTTTTGGCCACGCCGGCGCGAGGTTATCCTCGCTGCCCCCGTTTAATTTTGCCGTCATCACGACGACAGCGAAGCCGAGATTGCTGGCCGGTGTGGTCATGCCGAGCTTGCCCTTGTACGCCGGGTTCCACAGGTCTGCCCAGGTACGCGGCGCCGGTACCTTATCCGGGTTATAGGCCAAGCCAATGAGGCTATATGTCTCGGGAATTCCAGTGTCGCGGCAGGCCTTGATAAACTGCGGATTGACCTCGGCGAGATTAGGCAACGCGGCTCGCGGGGTCTGCTCCACCCAGCCCTCGTCGACAGCACTGATCTGCCGCGGCACGCCCAGCGTCACAACGTCATAGGGACTCGTGCCGCGCGCAGCCTTGATCTGGGCGACCACATCTTCCGACTCCGATGGCACCAGGCGCACGCTGAGACCTGGGTGGTTCTTCTCGAACGGATCAGAAAGAAACTTGCGATAGGGAATCTGCGCGTCGCCGGGATAGCTGACTACCACTAGCTCCACGCTCTGCCCGGCCTTGTTGGATCGGCAGGAGACAAGCGGAAGAAGGAAACAGAAAAGCACAAGCGCCGCAGCGAAACGTTTGATCATCGGCAGCTCCCTTTCGTATGGGGAATAAGGAAATGTTAGCCGTAAATCAGTTGGTAAGCAGAAGCACTCTTAGGCGCCAGATAGACACGCGCCCCCGCAGGCAGTGGAACGGTGTTTCTAGCGCGCGGCGCAGAGACCAGAAATGCTGGTCCGCCATCGAGCTTGACCTCATACTGCATCGAGTGTCCGAAATGTGTGACGAAGGCAATCATTCCCGGCATACATCCGGCCGACGGCTCCTCGAGAATCTCAAGGTGCTCGGGCCGCAGCAGCAACGTCGCCTCTTTGCACGCCGTGGCTGCCGGCACAGCGACGCAAAATGATTCTGAAATGAAAACGGACGAGCCCGCACCGTCATCCTTCAACTCGCCCTTCAACAGGTTTGAGTTGCCCAGGAACGTGGCGGCAAAGGCGGTGCGCGGCCGGTCATAGAGCTCAAGCGGCGAGGCCAGTTGCTCCACCCGTCCGCTATTGATCAGAGCAATGTTGTCGCTCATCGAAAGTGCCTCATCCTGATCGTGCGAGACACAGATCGTCGTAATTCCTACGCGCGCGATGAGCTTCTTCAACTCGACCTGCATCTCCAGGCGCAGGCGCCTGTCGAGTGCGGCCAAGGGTTCGTCGAGAAGCAACACACGAGGCTCAATGGCGAGCGTGCGCGCCAGTGCCGTCCGTTGCTGCTGACCGCCCGAGATTTGCGAGACATAGCGCCGGCGCAGGTGCGTGATGCCCAGCATCGGGAGCATCTCGTCTACCTTTGCGGCGATGGCGGCTTTTGAAAGTCCGCGCAGCTTCAATCCAAAGGCAACATTCTGCTCCACCGTCATGTGCGGGAAGAGTGCGTAGCTCTGAAACAGGAGCCCGATCTGCCGCTGATTCGGTGGAATATCGTTGATCAGCTGGCCATCGATCCGCACCTCGCCCGAGGTCGGACTCACAAAGCCCGCCAGTATGCGCAGCAAGGTCGACTTGCCGCAACCCGTTGGGCCCAGCAGCGTAAGAAACTCGCCCTTGGCTACGGCCAGATTCACATCGTGCAGCACCGTGACGTCGCCATAGCGCTTGGTGATGTTGCGCAGTTCAATCATCGTTACACATCCACACAAAAGCTTCGATCCAGGCAAGCGCTTCCCGGCAGCCGCAAGCCTGGTCCGCCCCGCGCTGTGAGCAGCTTCGCGCTGTCACGCTCTCGCGATACCTGCCCTGAAAAGCCTCCGGGCAGTTCGCAAGCCCTTGCTGGTTCGCCTGATCGTAGTACCACTCTAATTGCAGATATGCCTGTAGCAACCTGAAAGTAGAGCTTCTACTGGACCGGGTTGGATGTCAGGGGATGGTTGAAGCGGTAGACCAACTCGAAGTAGCCGAACTGGGCATCCTTTGTTTTGGGATAGATGGCGTGGACCACAGTACGGCCGGCACTCAGGCCGTAGTAGGCCGAGAGCGTGAGCGGCTTTGCCACCGCATAGTCGGCACTCACGTCGTAGAAGGAAGCGAAGCTGGTATGGGCGTTGCCGGGCCGGCCCTGGTAGCCGAAGACCTTGGTGTCTCCAGCGCCGCCGCCGGTATACCAGAGATCGTGGCCGTTGGTGAGTTGCAGAAAATGCAGGTCGGTGCGCAGGTCAAGCTTCTTTGTCGGCTTGTCGACCAACTGAACAAACTGATCGCTGGAATTCATCATATTGAAGAAAGGAAAGCGCGCGTACACTCGCGGCGTCGGCAGCACCTGGAAAAAAGTATTGTGTTGATTATCCGTAGGATTCTGGTCGCCGGTGCTGCGCAGAAAGCCTCCGCGAAGCCAGGGCTGCGTGGGGATCGCATCGCCGCGAATGCCGCCCTCAGCGACCACAGCCCCTGCGTGGTGATTGAGCAGGCCCCATTGGCCATTCTGCAACACACCCCAAAAGAGCAGGTCGACTGTCGATTTGCCGGCCGGCACAGCTGCGGCTGCGTTCATGCCATAGCTGCCGATGCGGACGTTGTGATGGTCGGCGGTGCGCGCGGCCACCGTTCGATTATCGGTCTTGACGATATTCGGCCGGCCATCGTGATAGCCCATGGCAAAGCCGCGCAATTGCACTCGCTGCGATGCCAGATACCGTGTGTACGCGAGGTACTGCAGGTCGACATTCAGCTCGGGATTGGCGTTCATGTTGTAGACGCCCTGGTCCGCTCGCGCGGCCATGCCAGTCAGGTCCCAGCTGTCGCCGGTCAGGTGCGCGTCCGCGCCATCAAAGCTGCGCTGCCCGTTCGAGAAGCCAAAATTGCCGACCAGCCTCTGCTGAATGCGGTTGGCCTGCAGCCAGGCTAGCGTCGTGTTTTTCGGCGTGGTCTCCTGCCCGTCGAAGAACTCGAAGCGACCCAACCGGACAGTGTTCGCGTCCCGGCTAAAGTGATAGCGCAGGTAGCCTTGCTTGAACGAGGCTGCCACCGGCTCGGTGTTGTCGCTATTGCTCGCATAATAGGTGCCGCCCAGCCCCAGTTGGCCCTGCGCCGTCACCGCGGACACCGCATCGCTCGGCAGCCCCAGCATCGTCGATTGGGACAACTCCAGTTGCCAGTCAACATGCTGCACTCTTTGCTGCAG
>Ga0116228_10005351_pt1 | contig 11451 bp, 2 predicted proteins | sample S1TSphfallax_2_FD_89694 | JGI IMG/M metagenome (GOLD analysis project Ga0116228, IMG submission 89694) | Host-associated microbial communities from peat moss isolated from Minnesota, USA - S1T2_Fc - Sphagnum fallax MG | ecosystem: Host-associated > Plants > Peat moss > Unclassified | place: USA...
GTAGGAGATAAACAATTATAAACCAAATGCACTAAAATTTGCATGATGGTTCATTATGAAAAAAATTGGGGGTTTTGCAATTATTATGCTTGCAATTACATTTTTTAGTTGCAATGACCACTTGTAATTCATCGTAGAAATACAACACTAGTTGCATTGGACAAGTTGCATTAATTGCAACAATGCAACTCATTTTATATGTTCATCGTATATGGTAACAAAACTATGTGCATTTTAGTGCAACTACTTTGCAATTTGAATATTAAAGTGGACAACTCATTGCCACATGTTAAGCAGGAAAACAAACACCATGGCACATGGTAAGTTCATCAATTTTCATTGATCCAACATGGATGAAAATAATTCAACTAAAATGGAATTACCTTGCAACTAATGTAGGGATTTTGGTGATTAAGAGGCAACTCATTAGCAATTCATTAATAACTGACATGTTTATGTTTAAATAATTTTCCATAATTACATTTTCATAATTACATTTTTTTTTACAACTAAAAGTTTAGTTATTGGGTTTAAGAAATTTGTATGATAATTGATTTGAACACTATGGTGTAATTACTAATAGTCTGTATACATCATTTTATGACCTTGGAAGGCTTCATATGTGGGACTTTGTTGTGACAATCATGGTTTTATTGTACAATTATAAAGGATTTGAGATATCATTATACAAAAGTTGCTAATAATGCCACTAGTTTGCCATTACATGAGTTCTTTTCTAGTAATTTTATTCAATTAAATGAATCTATAAATTTGATTTTGTGATTATAAGGGGTAGCACTGTCATCATATTGCAATTGTTAAGTCAAAATGCCTAATACTAAGGTGTAATTGATTGCATTTAACACAATTTTCAATTGTAATTACTGGAATTCATTACATGGTGTTGGTTTACAACTAAAGGATGGAAGGCTAATTTGAAACTAACAATTTAATGATTGTGGAAAATGCTTGCAACTATGTTGCAATTAACACAAACTACATTGTGACTATATTATAATTAACATCATCACTAATGATGTACACCATATTATCATTTTAATGCCCAAAGGTGTTGTGTCATGTCTGGTTTCCAATTCCCCCATTTTATTGCACATGAAGCTTGCACCCACCTATTCACCCATCTTTTTTTTGAAGTTGCACTGCCATGAACAAATGTGATTAGATTATAATTAACACAAGCATGGAATTGTTCACTTGTATTATCAAATAAGGACTTAATTTTCACACATGTTTTAGTGTAAATAATATTTAACTATCACATCACAAATGGGTGCCAACATGAATTGCATGCCACAATTTTATCTTCATCACATTATGCACGTTACAATTTGCAATGTTTGTATTTGTATGCAACTACAAATTGATTGAAAATCAATTAGCTTCCCCACTATGCAACTTAACATGCAACAACTAAATGAAAATAAGTGACAAGTACATAGGTTATTCACCACACTCAAGTTGAACAACTCATTGAGGGCCATGTGTACCAATTAAGGTGACCATTACTTCTCCTCTATCCACACAAGTTCAACACCAAGTTAACTTTTAGTCATTTCTTAAAAAATTCCATTATAAAAAAACCAAGCATCCCACATATAACAATAGTAAGAAAAATATAACAATGATAACAAAACTTAACAAAGGAACTAGAAAGTAATGATTCTTCATATAAATAACCTTTTTTCCACAACAATTTGTTAGTAGTTGTGGTCAATGACAAATATTTTGATCATCCTTTAGGTTTTACTTGTTTTGCCAAAAATGGATGCCACATATATTGTACTTCTAGAATTGGCAACAATGGTATCTCTCATCTAAGATTCTAATGTCTTGAAGGTTGTTAACATTTTTGTTTGAGAAAATAGGAGCAAAGTAAAAGGCAAAACAAAACTAGGGTCCAAAGAATCGTAATAGATGAATGTCTTCTTTTACTATGATTTCAACATCTACTTCATTGAAAAGAAAACAGGAACTTAAAAAAAAATTTGATGCAATACATGGAAACTTCTAATGGAAGCTTTTAATGAAAGCTTCTCTTGGAAGCTTATAAACTTGTAATGGTACAAATTTCAAATTTCATTGCATATTAAGGTTCATCCACTTGTAATTGGATCGACATTTTTGAGGTTATGAAATCTTTTAGAGTAAATAGAAATTGATGAATCCTTAGGATGATGTTCAACCTATAATTGTCTTGAGATTCAATTGAAAAATCAAAATCTAGCTAGTCACAAACTAGTTGATTTTTAATTGCAACGTAGTTTTATTACAATTGTAAAATAGTTGCACATGGGGTCATTGCAAAGACCAATATCAATGATGTGGCAATGTCTGCACAAATGATGATGCACCAAGGTTGAATAATATATTCAAGAAAGAAATATATTTTTAAAAAATTGATTTTTTAATTTAATTTTCTTAAACCGAATGAGTTGCTAAGAAACCTTGTGTAAAGTTTTGACAAAAGGTAGCTAGTTGATTGTTAATATGTTTTGTGATGTTTTTTTTTGGTATAATAGTCAAAAATATACTTGGGTCTATAGACTTCAAAAGTTCATGTTCATATCAATCAATGCCAATTAAAGAGCTTTCATTTCTGTAATATTTTCACCTTTTTGACAAATTTTACCTTATGCTTCCTAGCTATTTAAGCATTTTTTAGTTGCCAGAAATGGTATTTTATATCATTTTATTTGCATGTTTTAACTGCACACACGATAATTTGTTAAAGTAACTTATTTTAATTTAACTTTATAAAAAACCTATTTATGGCTAACTTATTAGGGGTCTGTCCTTAGTAAATCCTTTGAAAATAAACATATTCCTCCAAACCAAACTAAGAAACATTGCCAATCTTGTGGCCTTCTTTGTCATATCTTTTTGTTGAACTTCTAGATGATTTGTTGTGAATTGGGTTTGTGCTTCTTAATGAACATATATATATATATATATATATATATATATATATATAGCTAATTATTTTAAATGGTAGTTAACAAATGACTCCACCTTACTAAGGTTGTCACAACATAAATAATAATTTAATATTTGTGTAGTCGCACTACGATACCAAGCCACACAACCCAATTATTTTCTTGACTTGTCATGATTTGATGTTGGTTGCCCCTTTTCATCAAAGAAAGCCTTATTTTGGAATTTATCATATAGGGGGTTTTTAAGGCAACTTATGCTTGCACTTGTCTTTGACAATGCACAAACCCCAAAGGCCTAAATCTTGTATGGGATAAGGAATTATTAACAAAAGAATCAACTCTTATGGATGAAGCAATCCAAAGAGGAGTAGAAGACATTAAGGTAAACAAATGCATCTTAGACTATATATGTTACTTAAACTACATTGACAATTTTCATTCATGTTTAAATTCCAATATGCCACCAAGCTATTATGCAGGTGGTTAGTGGATGAAACATTGATGCATTATAGTTGGCATTTAGTCATGTTGGAATCAAGGATTGTAGCCATGCTTTTTGGTGTTATGAATAAAAAATTAACTAGTTAGAAATTTAAATTTAAATTTAATTACAATGTAGTCCCACTAAAGTTGCAAGGTAGTTTCACATGGGGTTATCACAAAGACCATGCATATGGCATGGCAATGTCCATGAGTCAATGCACATTGACTAGAATTGTATAGTCAACCAAAAGACGTTCAAATATTCCATAACTTTGAACTTCCTTAGAACCCATGTGCAACTAGTCATTTTCCAATGTTGCAACCTAGTTGTAATGTAGTTGGTATGGACATGTAGTTGTAATTTAGTGCAATCTCCACGGATGTAATTTTCTCATAGTGCCTAGAACATAAAATAAGTGAGATCTGAAAAAAAGAAGATGAAGGAGGATTGAAATATACTGGTTTGAATGGTTACACACACTTCAATTACATGGAATCAAGGTTATCAATGTAAATTAACGAAAGATGTTTTGAGTAAAAATTTAGTCATGTATGACCCCTACATGTAGTTAATGAAAGAAAAGAAAAGAATTAAATCCCAAAGATTTTGGAAGGATAATTTATTTATTTATTTGAAGGCTTTTTTATCCCCCCTCCCCTGAGGCAACATGTGACTAAGGTTTAAATTGTTTTTTGACAATGTAAATATCTTTCACTACCTAGGAGATTTGTACCCACAACCTCCCCATCAAAGTTTATGGAAGGGTCTCAAGTTAAACCTTTTAAACTTTTATTTCAAGGGTAATTCATTTTGCATCTTGTACGTTTATTGCATCACACTTCTTATCAAATAGTGTTACAACTTGCTAACTATCACTCTCCTTAAAAAAATTCACTTATCATTTTCCCTTTTTTGTCTTCATTATTTTTGTTCACATTTGTTTTCACTTGATATATTTTTGCAACTAATGAAAAGAAAAGGGGGGGGCATGGGTGTGGGTGTAATTCAACTTTATTAAAAAAAATAAAGAGAGGCACCATTGATAAAAGGGTGCAAGCAAAGTAAAGTAGACAACTCACTACTCCTTGTGAAAAAAATTTACATGTAGCCATGAAAAACATTTAATGTATTGAAAGTAGAATTTTGTTCATTATACAATAATTAACATGATGATAATATTTCATTTTATGTTTAAAATGTTGATCCCCATCTTGAAACTAAAATTAAATAGAATTTTAAAAAATATTTTACTTGCCCAAAATGTTTAATTTTACAAAATGAGCTACATGTAGATGAAATATTAATTTAAAAAAAATTTCAACTTAGTAAAGCCTTGAAAATACTTATGTATTATCAAATTATGAATGTCGTATTCATAATATATGAAAATTTGAATATGAAGTAGGTTTGAACACCATTTTGACCTAGTTAGTTTCAAACATATTTTCAACCTAGTTTTATGATACTAAATTTGTTCAAACTTTGTAGCCAACTTCCCATAGACTAAATGTAGGTCCCTATGGTTTTATATTTTTACTTCAAAATAATTTGAATCTACCTTCTTGTGTCCATATCAAAAATTGTTCCATTTTTTAATTGGACTTTGGGCGGATGACTTTTTTTTGGTTTACTTTACCTTGCCAACACCCAAAATGGGTGTTTTTGAAAAAATAAAATGAAATCCTAACTTTTTGGACTTTTTTTTTTCTTTTGATTTCTTTTATAAGATTTGAAAATTTAAGGGTTTTTATAAACTTTCTATAATTCAAACATTTTAAGGATTTGGGTGTCAACAAGGTAAAGTAGACAATTTGTCAAAAAAAGAGAGAAAAGTAGCCATAAATATGTTTTAATATATTAAAAGTAGACTTTTAAAAATTAATGATCAATATGAAAATAATCTTTAATTTTATGACAATGATGTTGATGAATAACATACCCTATATGCATTCAAGTAGATTTTTTAAAATGTAGTTTTTGTCTTTTTTTAAGCTATCCAAACTTGTACAAGTAGGTGAAAGTAGATTGATTATTGATTTTTTTTCATTTACGACATGATGTAACTTTAAAATGTACTTGTAAGTTTTGAACATTTAAATATTATAGTAGAATACAACAAATGTTTAATAGAAAAATAGGTTTAAACTTAATTTGACAAGTCATTTTGAAACATACTTGTTATCTACTTTTATTGTGCCAAGGTTTTTAAAATTTTGTCATCACCTCATTATAAAATCAAAGAAAAACACCATACTTTTATTATGTTATTTTAAATTATGTGCAATCTACTTTCTTCTACTTATGTTAAAAATTGAACCATTTTTTGATTGCCTTGGAAATAACTAATTTTTTGGTATATTTTACCATGCTTTCACTCGTTTAAGGCTTTAACCCAAATGTGGTTATATACCAAATTATATAAATCTCAAATAGAACCGATTTAAATGTTTGTGGAATGGTTCTTTTTTCCTTTTGGTTGTGTTTGATTTATCTATTTTAGATTTTAAAAAAACTTTGATGTTATCAAATGGCAATCATCCATAAAAAATAATAGTGAAATTTAACTATACTCCATATATGAAAATAAAAAACCTTAAACATCCTTCCATTTCGCTAGGACATTGTGATGAATTTTAGGTATTTTCATCTTTCTATGAATGATCATCATTTTGGTTAAATCCTGAAATCCCTAAAAGTTTGAATTGTATGAATGATCATCATTTTGGTTAAATCTTGAAATCCCTAAAAATTTGAATTGTATTAATGATCATCATTTGGTTAAATCCTGAAATCCCTAAAAGTTTGAATTGTATGAATGATCATTATTTTGGTTAACTCTTCAATACCTTTAAAATTCCAATTTTTATAAAGTAATAAAATATGAATAAAAAGATGCAAAAAATTCTTTGAACCCATTCCTAAAATCTAACATTATAATGAATCTAGAGGTCCAAATTTGAACCTTCAAAAAATTAGGTACTTTTCAAAGATTTCAAGTAGATGTAACAAAATGTGACAAGAAATCAAAAAATCAAAATGAAAGTTCCAAAAGTTAAGGGTTCATTTTTGTTTTTCAAAAACATCTATCATGTCATGAGAGGCCCTTTTCATTTTTTTTTGTCAAGTTGATTTAAACCCACACCCTTGTTTTTTTCTTCTCACTAATTGCAAAAAATTGTAGCAAATGAAAAATAATGTTAGATAGGAAAATGAGGACAAAAATGGGAGAATGGTAGGTCAAAAAGTTTAAGGAAAGTGGTAAGTAGCAAGTTTTAGCACCTGACCCCTCAGACTTGAAAAATGAACAAAAAAACCCTTTCAATTTTAAAATGAAAAAAAAGGGAAAAAAATAATGTTGGGTGGTTTTCATTGGGACCTTTGATTCTCAAACCAATTCTCACAATGAGAATTAATTTGTATCACATTTGGATAAGGGTGAAAGCATGATTAATTAGACACAAGAAGTAATTGTCGTTCATGCAATCATATTTTTGCGCATAAATGCAAGAAAGTAAAGTCGAAAAGTTTTCAATCATTATCAAACCATCATGTTGCTCAATAGTGAGTTCATAGTTTGTTGTATACAAAGTTTGAGAAAAGTTTGTATAATAAAAATAGGTTAAAATAGTTTTTGAAACATATTAGCCAAAATGTGTTCAAACATACTTTTACATTAGAAAGCTCAATAGATTATTACTTTGAAAGTAAAAGTTGAAAGTAGTACACATAAATACATTTTAGAGCAATGCTTTCTTAGATATACCTGCCACCAAACATTTTTCAATATTGTCCTCATTCCTTGACCAAATTGAGAGATTTTTTGTCATTGGATGCATAAATTGAGGGCTGCAAATGTTCTTGGAACATCAAAAGTAAAGGAGCAACACAAAAATTAGAGCTTTACAAAGCTTCTTTGAATTTTAAAGGGAAAGATACAACGATCCTAGATTCTAATCTCAAAATCTTAATCTATTTTAATTCACCCCTCATGGAGCATTGGAACCTCTTACACCTAACACCCCATATTTTCCCCATAAATTTGAGATCTAGATTGTGAAAATTGGAAATGAAAAGAAAATGTTATCACATTTGTGAGAATTTGCTTGATTAATTTTAAAAAAGAAAGGGTATACACTATTCAACTTTTATAAGTCCAGAAATATTTTTAAAAAAATACTATGTAGGTTATTTCAAATGTTGCGAAGAATTAAAATCGACAATTTTCATGAAAATAGAAAAAACTACTCAACACTTTTTATAAAAAAAGGTGGGTAGGTGATTGGTGGAAGCCCCTAAACTTGCCTTCCTCACCCTTCCAAGTTGAAAAATGGAAAAAAAAATGAATAGGTGATTGATGGAAGCTCCCCACTTTCCTTCCCCCACCCTTCCAATTTGAAAAATGAAAAAAAATTCCCTTTAACTTGAAAAATAGAAAAATATGGACAACATAAAATGAGAGATTACATGGTTGAATAACTAGTTTGTTGGGTCTCTATTGAACAATTATTTTATTTTGAGGATTTTATTTTGACAAATGAAATATTCTAAAATATTCCAAAAAGATATTTTATTTTCCTTTGCGATTTTTTTTGAATTAAACAAAAAATTCATAAGTAAAATAATTATTTTTTGTCAAACCTACTATTCAACTAAATTACCTATTTAAATGTCATTACTTGGGCCAATCATTATGGTTGGCCAATAAAAAATAGTCAATTTTTTTGTAGTAGCCATCTTTAAATATCAATGTACCTTGGGCATATGTACAAGTTCAAATTTCAAACTAATGTTGTGCAAGTATATCTTTTATTTGGATATACATGTCATTGGGTACATATAAAATATTTATTTTAACTTATTTTTGAAAGTGAATATACCTTAATGTAATGCATATTTAGGATATGTAGATTTAAAATATCATGTTATATTCATAACCTTTGGTAAATATAATTTTTCTTTTTGACATATAAGATAAAACATTTTAGATTATGGTAAGTATGACCTAAACCTTAAACTTTGTAAGTTTTATTAATTAGATGGAGGTATCTCACAACTTCCATTTATTTTGTCAAGTATAATGAACCATTTTGATTGTCTCATCACCAAGAAAAAACACATAAAAATTAAAATCATTGTAAGCTCTTCAAAATGGAAGTGTTTAAGTGAGTGATGGGTAAGGGTGGGAGATATAGGGATGTGTAGGGGGAGGGTTGCAAGGGTGATCTTAAAAGGTGGTCATAGGCAAGTGAACTTAACACTTGTTTTCCCTAAACCCTTTAACATTTTTATTCTTGCATTTTAACATTGGATTTAGTGTCTAATTTTTTTTTCAAACTTCCAAAATTTGCATTTGTTTTCATTTTTAATGACAAATTTTTAAATGCATATTTTTTTAAACCCCAAATTGGATATATGAGAATAAGTATCTAGACCCTACGTCTCATCTATTAAAAGACCTAATTTTTGCATAATTGGACCTTTGTAACAAAAAATGTGGGGTCATACATTCCCCTCTTGCTCAATTCAACATTAATGAAACAAAATTACACACATTTAATAATAGTGAATTACTACAACTAACATGGATATCATATTGGGCTATATGTCCAAGAACTTGTTCTTTGAATAATACATCCAATTTTATGGGTTTCCATAAATTAGATTATTTCAATTTCAATTTCATGAGTTCAATAGGTCACTTGTAGCTTTCGCATTTGTCACATATTCTCAGATTCCCACACTGAACAATCTTGCTCCCAGATAAACACAAGAGGGTTAACCCCATACACAACAACTCCAATGATCATAGACTTTGGTGAGTCCATTAACTTCAATAACACCACAATACTTGGTTTTACCCACACAAAGGATTTTTACAAATTACTTTCCACATAATTTGATTTAGGGACGTTGACAAAAAAATGTTATGCTTTTTAATTGATTTCCCCATATCATCCTAAACTCTATAGGAACAAAATACCTTTTCAGAGTTCCCAAGCAAGGGAACTCTCTCCCTAGTTGGGTAAAAGCATGTGCACTATAATGTATTTTTATGGAAGTCATAGTGGTAGTTTTTTTGGTTTTGTCAAATCTTAGCTTTTACAACTCAAATGCATTTTAAAAATTAAAAAAATTTAAGTTGAAAATTTGAAACATCTATTCTAGTCCTCCTAACTTTGAAAAAAAAAACTCCAAAAAGTTCAATATTTAGTGAAAAATGGACTTTACAATGTTGGCCACATCTAATGTCACAGTTTTTTTAAAAATGGTTATGGACTTTTTTCTTCTAGTGGATTTGGAGGACATGTTCAAAATTTTGGGGGGCCCTACATTATAGGCTCGTAACATTTAAGATGAAAAAATCAAGTAGAAAAGTTCTCTCATTAAAAAAAAAGTCAAAATGAAGACCTAAGAATTCACAAAGTCCATTGATATATCCAAATTGATTTTCCAAGAACCATATTTATAAAAATGTTTTAAAAAGGTTGTAATTAGAAGCACATGAACTTGAATATGGAAAAAAATGTTAACTTCAACATGATTTAAATGCTTTTATGTGAAAATACATTAGATTTGGACTTTAAAAATGGACTTTCAACCGCCATTTTTGGTCCACCAAATGTGTTCTCACCTAGCCACAAGATTGTTAAACACAATCTAATTATAAGGACACCAACAAACAACATAATGAGATGCCTTGTAATCATTTCCAAAATCCATTAAATTCATCATCATATCCTTACTTATCAACCTTTATTTCTATTAATAAAACTACATTCTTCCTAATGATGCTCATGGTGTAGTGGAATTTTCATAGCCTCAATGATAATACAATTTTTCATAGAAGGCATTCCTCCCCATCCAATAGACATAAGATGTTATTTGAAAAAAAATACACAACACAACCCATTCGCCAATCTCACAATAAAAACTTTCAAGATATTTAGTTTTTTTTCATCACTAAAATGCTCCACCTCTTATCCCCATCTTGAGCTCCTTCTCCTTATTGACATCCATCAAAACATTAGCGGAAAAACAACCACACCACCAAAAATGCATCCAAAAAAAGAACCATGACACAACAAACATTATTAAGAAATAAAACCCACAATGTTCATAACCTACAAGCAAACAAACAAAGAAAAAATAACCATAGAAACCTATATTTTCCTTTCCCATCACCATTAACTATTGAAAGCCTTGTCATGTTTTGCTTTTGGTGGTTGATGATAATGTTGCATCAACTTAAGGTTTCATCCCTTAACTTTTCATCACACCCTAACCTGATGAAAATGTTTGAATATCGATATAGCCCCTACTCAATGGATAAATAAATTGAAAAAATCATATATCTTTGAAAAAACTTCAAAACAACATACCTAAACAACATTGGTTCAAATTGAGTTTCACACTACCTATTTGATTGCAACACTTCATCCAAACTACAATGTACAAGCCATTTTCATGCATGTGGGTAGAGGTGTTCTAACTATGAAGCTCAATAGTTGGAGCATCAAAAATATGAGATTAATTTAAGTAGGGGGATTAGTGCATCTCTAGTAGTGAACTATATCACTAAATTGGAAGAGGAGTAATAATACAATAGTGTGAAAATTGACTTTGACACCAAATTCTTGGGTTGAATATTGAGCTCATCTTCCACATGGGTGGTCTAAGCAAATGATTACCCTTAATTAGTCTAATATAGTGATTGGCCAAAGTGTTGATATTTGAATGGTGTCACTTAAAATACTATTCAAAATTCATGTTTATGTTTAGGGGGAGGAAACACTTATTTTTATATTGAATAATGATATCAACCCAAATGAGGGGCATTGATGAAAATTTTCTTTGAGCAAAGTAATTCCAACAATGAAATATATAGGATAATATTATTAATTATCACCTCCAAATTTAGTGCTAAATGTTTACTTCTTTTACACCAATAAATCATAAATATGGGACAATATGAACATGTGAGGCAATCATTACAATTAAATCATCTATCTACAA
>Ga0116228_10005352_pt1 | contig 11448 bp, 6 predicted proteins | sample S1TSphfallax_2_FD_89694 | JGI IMG/M metagenome (GOLD analysis project Ga0116228, IMG submission 89694) | Host-associated microbial communities from peat moss isolated from Minnesota, USA - S1T2_Fc - Sphagnum fallax MG | ecosystem: Host-associated > Plants > Peat moss > Unclassified | place: USA...
CTATGAAGCTTAGTAAATTTGTGATGCATGTTGTTGGTGTGAAATTGTAATTTTTCCACTTTCACCATTATGCCTTATTTTGCCACCATTTCAACTTCAACTACTTATCAACTTGCCTATGTGTGAGCTTGTTCCATTTCATGAATTTGACCTTGTTTGTGCTTTTGCTTGGAAATTTGTGCCCATTAAAAAAATTCCTCCTTGTGAGTTTACTATTACATGCATTTTTCCATGTGATGCTACTTGACGATTTCCTCCATTGAGTTTCCTTGCTTGCACATTTGTTCCTGTTTGTGCATGTGCATTTGTTCTCTAGTTGTGGAGATGTGCAAACTTCCTATACACTTAGGTGAGATGTCAATGCCATGATCACAAAAACATTTGATAGTACAATGGGCACATGGAGCTTTACCATAGAGGTAATGAACTTGTGATAGTTTATCAAACTAGTTTTTGAGTTGGTAAGTTTTTGTCATCGATAGGATTATGAGGTAACCAAAATCTATGAAATTCCAAGATGTTTTTATCATTGGACACATCTTTTTTTATCACCCTATCACAAATTGTTAAGCACAATGTTAGCATGCCATGTACGCAATTCACCTCAACTTTTTACCAAGTCTTTTGAGCATATATGTGAACGTTGTTATTATATCATCGATTTAATAAAATTTTTAACAACAAGTGGGAACTGACCTAAAATCATTTGCATTCTTAAAGGCTTTGTGTAAGAACGTGGGAACCACCAACAACCCTCCTCCTTACACCTCATTATGCACATATGTTTTTGTTCTTCATAAGGATAAATAATTCCCAAGGGGGGAGGGGGGCGGGGGGGAGGGGGACATTCTCAAAATGGTTTGCTAGTTTCACCTACTAAAATAGTTAATGAATTATTTTAAAATATTTTCTATCACTATGAAATTCTTTTAAAAATATTCTCATTTTCCATTTATTATTATTTAAAATGAATTTCTTTTCTTAGAAGAAGCAGGTACTTACATAGGCTACTTACCCACACCGTATATACAACCCTAAAATCCCCATTGAACAGGCTATCTAATACCTTGTGGCAGAAGGAAATTTTCTTTTTAAAAATTTCATTTTTTTTAATTCCGAAAAAGAAAATTACTACTTATAATAAGTAGGTGCCTAAATAGGTAGTACCTATTTATCATATAATGTACAATTATACGATAAGATGTTGGAAGCCAACAAGAAAAAATAGTCATTAAAATAGTTAATTACTTGTTGAACTTACCATATCACTTAAGATTTTATGATTTCAGTTACATATTTTGATATAGTTTATCAGCATGGGAACATGAATATGAAATTAATGAAATAGGCCAAAATAATAATCTCACAAATGAAAATTTCAAAATGTTTACAATTGACAAAAATTCAAAAAAAGAAGAAAATGAAGTTAAATTAATATGTAAATTTCACTTTTATAAATCATTCTAAACTTTTAACCATCATTTTATTTTTTATTCATGATCATTTTTTTCAAATGTGAAACAATTTTATTTAGCTTCACTTCAAAAGGATTCAAAAAAAAAATATGTGAAAAAAATAACAATAATGATTTAAAAGGTAGGGTTTATCATTTAATAATCATTTTTAGAAATATAATTTTTCTAATCCTTCTAAAATTTATGGAATGTAATGGAATAGATAAATGAATAATTATGTTTTCAGTTGAGATCTTTTTTTAAATATGAAAAGTTATATTTTGCTTTACTTTGGAAAGAAACTTTTCTAAGCTTATGCAAGGAAAAGAAAAGAATAATATTCAAGAAGGTAAAGGTTTCTCAATAGAAAATTATTTTTTAAAATTAAAATTTAACAATCATTTAAGAAATAAAATGAGATGTACTCTTATTATTAAATTGATTTTTAAATTTAGGTTTATTTGGCTTCACTTTGACAAGGAAGTTTTCCAAGAATAAATATAATGGTAAAGAAGGTGATCTCATGAAAAATCTATATGATCATGGAATTTCATTTTCATAAGATTTAGGAAACAAATGAAAATGTATCAATATTTCAACCTAATCGTGTCAATCCATTGTCACCGATGGTGTGGAGCAATATGGAGCCCAAGTTTTTTGAGTAATAAAATTTTGAATTACATACTTATATAATGATATTATGAACCACTTGAAACCATAGACTATAGATAAATCCAGAGAATATGTGTACATATATACAACATACCTATAAGCCCCCACAATGTGTAAGTAGGTGGGCATTGTGTGTGAAATACACAAAAAGCTCAATGTAATTTATCAGGTACTTTGCTTGGAGACATGGTTTGGGTTCCCAAATTTTTTATCAAAACTCAATCTCCATGTATATAGTGTACTAGTTTGAACCCCATGCCTAATGCATAGGTGTGTGTGTATTTGACGGTACATATTACAAAATTACAACTACAAACTACATTTTCAAAACCTCTGTATATATCACATTCTGCATGTATTCATCGGGACCCTGGCCGCTGAAAATCTTGATGTTTGCACTGCTTGTGACCTGTGAGATAGCAACATACAGCTGATATTGATATCAAAATCTTGGGGGTGCCCCCCCTTTGAGGCCGGGCATGCCTTTCTTGGACAGCGACACATGTGCAGAGGGGGGTTATTTATTTCTGCCAGGGTTTTTTTCCCATATGATGTCATCCATAGATGGATGATGGAATGGATGGATGGACAGATCACGTGAAAAAGCTTCACAAAAAACGACCATGACGTCCTTTACTATATGTAATACTCCTATTTCATCATCACAAGGTGAGAAAAGCAAGCTGGGAACTTTACCATCTGGAATATGAAAATGTACATGCAGGAACAATGCCATTATGTTTTTGCTTCATATATAGTACTAGGAGAAAATTTCGAAGTGTAGGGTAGAACTGCCCATCATTGATCACTACCCTATCACCAAACATTTATTTTAAGTCTTTGTCATTTGTGCTTCATATTGAACTGATTTAAAATGTTATGGGAGCACTACCTTAAGGTATAGAAATTGTCTTAGAAGTGCAAAAGAAAATGAGTAATGAAAAAATAGCAAAAAAGAAAAAAAAAGCTTTCAAACTTACAAAACACGTTTTTTTTTTCTTCTCTTTGAACCCTTCCTATTTTCAAAGCTTATAACTTTCTTCTTTCTTGTTCATTTTAAATGATTTAAAGTTCTATAGGAGCATCACCTTGAGTTCTACAAATCATCTTAGAACTTTAATAGCAATAGAACAACATACAAGGAATTTTTTGGGTGTTCAAGAACTGGTTTTGTAATGTTCAGTGATTTCTTTTTTTGAGTTTTTGATAGACTTTACTTTGAGGGGCTTTAACTTTCTTAATTCTAATGTGTTTTTGATGATTTTTAGTGCACCGAATGCACCAATAGGAGGGGTTCAAGTTTTGTTTGGACACCAGAATCAACAGAACCCTCCCCTTGGATCTGGCCTGGCCTGAGCTATTTAAGTGTTCGCTCATTGACTGTTCTACCCTAGGTTGGAGGGTAGTAGTAGTAGTACTAGCTTTTTTTTTGGCTGGCTGTATATAGCCAAAATGAGAAATTGGAAATCAAAAGTGCTAAAATCATGTACTTGATGAGATTCTCAATAGTCAAAACTCAACCAAAATTTAATATCTATACCATGGTTCAAGTAGGTAGCCAAAAATATAGAAGAACAGTTTTTAAAAATTACTTTGATAAAAATTAGCTTGTAGCCGAATTTGACTAAAAATCTTCCTATGGATGATCTCCAGTTTGGCTACATCACAAAATTGACGACCAAAAAAACAGAAAAAACATTGGAAGGGTAGCCTTATATCCGTCGAATATCCCTGGTAGAAAAGAGGAAAGGATCCCACAAGTACTGGTTAGGAGGACCGGATCTTACAGCTACTTGTAGGTGCAAGGTCCATCTTGCTCTTCAAATAGTAGGCATAAGATACATACAGCTCCTAAAAATATAGGCACAAGGTCCCTCCTACTCCTCCACCTACCACCACCACCACATGATCTACCTATGTTTAGGCCTCATGGGTTGGGGACCTTTCCAAAACAGGGATGCAGCGAACTAACTCTCGCCTACCAAAGCCTCAACCTAGACCTCCTTTATGTGCGCGTGGCGTCGCCTTTGTGGATGATTTTTGGATGATTCACATCCACGAGGAGCTTCATTCCAGTTAGTAATAAAAAGGTTTCCCAGTCGCCGCCACAAGACAGCACAACGGTCGTCCCCCCGCCGGGAGTTTGCCTGTAACCGTTGCACGACTCTTCTAACCGTTGCTGCTGGACGTGGCCATCGCTGCTATCCTTGAAGCTCGAAGCAGACGGTGTGTAGTGCTCTGCATCTCATCAGTATTTGTCGCTCGCTGTCTGTGCCTGCTTCTGCTACTCAGTTTGTGTCTGTCTTCTGTCTGGTCGTGCATGTCCCAGATCTCTTCTGTTTTTCTTTGGTGATGTAGAAACAAATTTGTCAGAGATAGATTGCTGGATTTCCTTCTTTTTCTTTTTTTTTCTTCCGGTTTAGTTGCTTTCCATTGTGTTCTCGACGGCTTGAATCATGTTGCGATCCGAATTGATGTTTTGTGTGAAAGTCTACAAACTGTTTTGAGCCTTTTCGGGTTCGAATTTCGGAGTTGGGGGTTTTTTTTCCCTGAGGTGTTCTGGAAGGTTGGGGAGAAGGGAGTGTGGGGCTGGGGGAGGGGGGAGGCGGGGGTGCGTGTTTGCGACATTGTTTGTTGGAATCGTTGTGATGGGTATTACCAATGTGCAGCATGTGAGCAAGGCGGCTGCCGAGGGGCTGACTGCCAAGTTCAGCGACCTGTGTGACCCGCAAGAGCTCCTCAAGCAACAGTCGCAGCAACAGCAACGGAGGACACGGATGTCACAGCTGGCTTCCAAGTCCAGGCAGGCCACCAAAACATTTCGCCAAATCCGTCTCCGCGAGAAAACACTGGATGAGGTACTTACTTACTACTTGTCCCTCAGCTATCCCAGAAGAACATTTTTGTTCTCTGATTCCTCTCTCCAATCTCTCTCTCTTTGTTCCAAGGACTGTGGACTTATGGTGGAAGGTGTGTGTCAGGTAAAGTTCTCTTCCACAGCTGAAGAGGCCTTTGTGATGTCGCTTATTCCGTTACGGACGGAGTCCACACTTATCAAGCTGAGGAGGTCGCAGAGCTTGAAAATGCCAAGGGCAATAACCCCAACGCCAGCCAAGAGCTACTATTCTGCAGGGGTTACTAAAAAGGTAATCCTCAAATCTTCTTCCTCTTCTTAGCAATTTCTGCCAATTCTGATCCTGCTTCTGCCAGCCAAATTTTCTGCAGCCATATGGGTTCAAGGAACCTTCGAGGAGAAGAAGAGCTGGTATGAGGGAGGGAGAGAGAGCTCTATAAAGCAACCAAACTCCCTCCTTCACCATCTCTAAAAAATCCATAGCTTCCTGAAGACAATTTTAAGCTCATACCAAGCACGCAAGCCCCACTTTCTTCACAATCTGTAGTTTCCTGAAGACAATTTTGGGGTCATACCAAGCACCGAAAACCTCCCTTTCCCATCTTTACAAAATCTGTAGCTTCCTGAAGAAAATTTGTGAGCTTGCAGTGAATTGGCAAGCTCTGCTGACATTCCATTTTGAAGTTCAACTGCAAATCACACAGATTTAGAGTCAAGAGAATAATGCAGGATGCTTCTATCAGTGTTGCATTTGGGCACAAAAAAATTACATGTTGCAAACTGGATTACAAACTGTTACAATATTACAGGTTTTGTCCTGAAGAATGTTTCTGCATCAAGTTGAATTGGGTTTGTTCTAACTTCTGAGTTTGTGTTACACTAAAGTCCATGGTCTTTGATTTCAATCTGGTTATGGGCTTGTTTTTTGCAGTTACTGAAGATGTGCAGGAGTTCAAATGCCAACAAGTACATCAGTCTTCCACTCATTTAACAAGAAGTTCTGTAAAGCAGCAAGAACAAAGCAAAATTGTTTCTGAGCAAAATCATGGTTTGTCACAGTTGAAACTTCAGGAATGTCCACAGTTTGTCACTGAGGAAACTTCAGGTTTGATCTCATCTCTGGACACACTGGAACAGTGGATATGATCATGTGCAGGCCAAGGACCCAAATACAGACAATACTGTAAGGGTGAAGGCAATCTAAAACATCCACAGACATTGAATTTTTTTCATGATGATTTTCTATCGGATTTAAGGTTGTCAATTTGGACACGTTCTAAGTGTCAAGATTGCAACTCGACTAGATGAGAGAAGAGGGGGACTGTTGCAGTTGGACATTGGAGAAACATATTTGGAGCTTGGTCTCTATTTTTCTTGGGAGAGTTTAAGCTAACTGTAGAGGTGCAGTTGGGGGTTGAGTACAGATTTTTTTTTCTCTCCATGGCTACTTCTCCTAGTAAATAATGCAATTGTTAATTCTGTTTATGATGATGGGTGCATTGATGTTTTGACTCCTCATTAAAGAATTCTTTGCATTTTCCCTCTTCACAATTTTCATGGATTTGGATTGCACACTTCATATCACATGCCTTAAAGCACATCACCATCCATGTCCAAAACAGAGACTTTGCTGGAGGGGAGATCACATTTCTCAAAATCAGCGTAAATCACAGGAATTCATGGAGACCATATTAACAAAATCAATGTAAATGGGTTCTATCAAGTGATATCTCAAGCAGTGGCTTACTTGTGCATATATGCACAGGCTCAAAGAAGTTGAAAACCTTGTAGGACCTCAGAAAAAAAAGATCTATCTACTACATTTGCTGAAAAAAGAGTGATAATATTTTCTTTCAGTATATTTACATAAATGTTGCAAACTCTTTTGAGTGCTTGCCAAAAACACATTGCAAGAGCCAACCTTTGTTCTCTTTCAGATACTAAGTTCAGCATCTGAGATTAGCAAAAACAATCTACGAACTTTCAAGAGAATTCAAGATAACTCAAGTTCAGCATCTGCCCAAACGTGTTTCCTCTTGATTCTTGCCCTATCAATCTAGGCTGAAATAGAAAAAATTGTTTTCAATCTGCCCCAAGTTACTAACAAATGCTAAACTTAATGACCTTCTATTGGTCCCAATGCTGAAAAAAGGATACCATCAAATTTGCCAAGCCAATTTTTGCAACCCAACCCTTGGAGTTGGGCCAAAAACAAGCCAAAAATCCTCAAAGTTGGGCTTCAAGTTTTTTCAGCCCTGACTCCTAGTGTAAAGCGGGGCCTTAGACTATTGTTATGCTTCTACTACCAACATGTGTAGATCCAGATCCTGGTACCATCCGTGTGCCTTTTGTTATGTTATTGGCCCAAGTATGTATGAATTCTAAGAAAATTGTTTTGATTTTTTTTGAATTTGCAATGACAAATATTATTTAAAATTCAACACCTCCGACACTTTAGGTTAAAAATTATGAAGTCCCTACATAAAATCCTACTAATTAATAAGTTTTCCAACAATACCAAAAGTGCACCCAATTTCTAAAATGTTTAGGTTTTGATTTTATTGAAATTTCAATGACAAAATTATTCAACATTGAATAAATCATACATTGTAGGTTTAAACATTTTGAATTTACTAAGTGCACCTTTACTCGTCAAGGGTTTTCCAATGATACCAAGAGCATCAAGAGGTGGGTGGGGGACGGGGAACAATCATGTGTGAGATTTCAACATTGAAATCTTAACAACCCACAAGCCACATTTTTAGTCTATCTATGAAGGAAGGTTGTTGGTTTGTTTTGTTTCTCACATTGACATCTCTCAAACCATGATGCCCTTGCCATGCTCTAGATATTGTTGAAAAGCCCTTGATGAATAAGGGTGCAATGAGCTGGTTTCATAATGTTTACACTTATGATGCAAGTGAGAGTTCATGAATATTGAACAATTTTGTGAAAGAAAATTCAACAAAATTAATTTTTAAATATTTTTAAAAATTGGGGCAAGCTCTTGTGGAAAACCCTTTATGAGTGGATTTCTGTTAGGCAATTTCACAATTTTTAAACCTAAGGTGAGGATATTAATTTTAATCTTTAATTTATTTCTTCTCAATTAATCTCTATCGTCAAGTCCTGTTCACAGGTTCACACTAGGGCCAGTGGCACAGGCTACACTAGTAAAGATGAAGTATTAACCAGAGCCCAAATAAAAACTGGGGAGAAGGTTGCACAGAACCCAGTGTGAACGGGGTCAAAAAAATCCCTAGGTTTTTCTGGTTTTAGGGTTTGGACTTTGGAGCACCCATACGCAATTCCAGATGCATTAGGGTTCGAAAAAGAAGGAAAGTTGTCGCAATTTGCAGTTGCAAGCATTTGGATCGGAGGAGGGAGAAGCCCGTGCGACGAAGCCTCTGCTGCATTAGGATCTAGAGACACGCGGATAAAATTTTCAAGCCTGTGGTGGATCGAAGAAGAAGGAGCGCATTCTGTAAGCTTTTTGTGGATGTGGCAGCAGAGTTTGGAAATAGAGCCGGGTACTTGTGCGATCCGTTGAAGACCACGAAGAGGAGGACGAAATTGGTGAGGTTGTGTTGTTGCTGAGCTATGGATGGTTTGTATGGCGAGGATGCAACAAGCAAGGGGGGAGAGGGAGTGACGAATCCATTGGTAGTATGGAGAAATAACTTGGGTCGGAAGTTGCAGCATTTTCTAGACAAGTCGACACCGCATCCTGTAGCCCGCTGGATTGCATCGTTTGTGGTGGCTGCCATTTATGGTTTGCGGGCTTATTACATCGAAGGCTTTTATATTGTCACTTACGGTCTGGGGATATATTTGCTGAACCTGCTCATAGGGTTTTTGTCTCCACAAGTCGATCCAGAGAGTGAAGGCCCTGGCCTGCCATCCAAGGAAACTGACGAGTTCAAGCCATTCATTCGTAGGCTTCCGGAGTTCAAGTTTTGGTACGTGGCTAGTTTCTGCCAAATAATTCGATGTCTCCCAATTGGCCCTTCTGCATCAACATGCATTCCCTATTCGTATTGCAGTTCTTTCCACACATGAAATCCTATTTATTTTCTACTGAGGATAACACAGATTCAGGGCAGCTGCTACAACTCAGTACTTCTTCTTGTGTGATTCACCATGTCCAAGGTTTTGGCAGATTGTGGCGTGTTCTCTGTTCTCATGTTTTGAACATTCTGCTGTGACCAGCTTGTGCTTTGCTTGCATATAAATGCTAAATCCACACTGTTATTATGTATTTTGGATGTGCAGGTATGCACTGACAAAGGCATTTTTGGTGGCTTTTTCACTTACCTTTTTTGGCATATTCGATGTGCCAGTGTTTTGGCCCATTCTTTTGCTCTACTGGCTTGTACTATTTGTGCTCACAATGAAGCGACAAATTAGGCATATGATTAAGTACCGTTATGTTCCATTCACTGTGGGCAAGCAGGTATGCATTTCACTCTAGGTAAAGTGGCTTCATGTATTTTGAAGTTGTGCAGTTTTGGGGCAAAGCTATATGGGCATCTTGGTCAGCGGAAAGACTGTTGAGACAAAGAGAGTTAGCAAGATTTATTTTTGTGCATCAATGTCAACAACTACTGTTCTTGTGTCATCAATGGGCTACACATTAATGTGGTGGAGAATGGTGATTGGGATGGGTTCTTGGTGAGTGCAGCGATACACAGGGAAGAGACAGGCTTCTTCTGACAAGGCAAGAACTTCTAAAGACTAGTTGGGTTATCACATGCATAGAGACTCCCCTTTAGGTTTTGGACATTCTAGTGAGACTGTTTGGGGAGATGTAAGGTGGGAAAGTGGATAATCAGGTTCCTTTCTTTCTCTCCACTGTAAATGCTTGTTCTTTTGTCTAGGTCTTTCTCTTTGGGGGTATCTCATTTTTTTGCTTCTTTTTTAGGTGATTTTGCAGCAGTTGGACACTCATTGGTGGTTGCTTAGCTCTGAATTCTCTGCCATTCTCAACTGCTTTATAATTTTTGAATTAGTCTAAAATGCCAAACAGTAGGTTTTGGATTCACTGGATAGATCAGATAGGGTACTTGACAAAGACAAGGGCAGTTGATTCCAAGTTTGGTACATGCTGGTTCAGATGAGAAGAGTTATGTCATTTGAGGGTCTTAAATTGTAACTATAATGGTTTGAAACACAATTCTTTCATCCTACTTTGTGTCATTCTATCTTTAAAGGAATGTACTGTCAAGTTCAGTTGGAGTCTTAGCATGAGATCTGTTGTTGGGTTCTGTGTTTGGCTTTCCTTCCCTGTTACTGCAATTTGTCATCACCATAGGAATACATGAATTTAAGGGGAATGTGAAAGTCATACTGGGCCCTGAGGTGGTTCTTGAAGTTTTGTGAGAGTTGGCCACAGATTAGACGTTATGACTTACTCCTGTTATCCATCTTATTGAATTTTCCTTTCCTTATCAAGTGAACAGGTTATTGTTTAAGAAGCCAATGAACCTTGCATTCACTTCTTTCCTCCCTTGTATCTCATGTGGCTGCTTCCCAAATACAGTCAATCAACCCAAATTTGCTAGTTTTTTTCCCATACAAATGCAAATGGAGGGTATTTTTTTGAGCAGCATTATTCAGTTGTCAGCCATCTTAGCACCCACTGAATTTCAGCTATATCATATTGCCCTTCCTTTTGATGGACAGAGTGATGTACATGATGAAGCCTAGTATTAAAACCTCTTCTACTATTTTTGACTTGAGATATCTGATTTCTTGAACCAGGTCGTGCACAACTTGTCTGGAGAGTTGATGGATGCAGCAGTGAGCCTACTACAGCCTGTTTCCAGCAGCGAGGATACTGAAATCACAGTTGATTCACAACCTGTTCCACTAACACAAGTTTGATATTTAGAGATAGTTGCATATTGAAAGCCCACCAACAAACTAATTGATCAACCATTGATTGTCAGAACCCACACTTTGCCTCTTCTGTTTCTTATAACTAGTTTGGAGCTGCTGTGTTGCAGAAATGAAGCTATGCTGAACACTTCTTCCAGAAATTTTTCTTCCCAGCTGAGAGCACATAGATAGTCCTGTTGTTGATGGATTGTAAAAGGGAGCTATCCATGTTTCTTCTCAGCCTCTGCCATCTGTACAATAAAGTAGAGACTACCCTGTGAAGTTCAATTTCTAGCATACATGTGTGGTTCTATTCCAAGTGCACAGCAAGTGTACATAAGAGTTCTCAGTAATAATTTTGAGCAGTGGATGAGCAACACAGATACCAGTGATTACCTTGTGCAGTGTTTATTGGTTTGTATTCCTTTACGTCCTTTGTAGTTCCCCTCTAGGTCCCAACAATCACCATATGTACAAAAGCATTGCATTGACCTAAACCTTGCAGGAAACACATCATACTTCACTTTTGACTACACATAATGTGAAAGTTTGATTTGTGCAAACCCAGGGGTCAGAGCATGTCACAAACTA
>Ga0116228_10005353_pt1 | contig 11448 bp, 7 predicted proteins | sample S1TSphfallax_2_FD_89694 | JGI IMG/M metagenome (GOLD analysis project Ga0116228, IMG submission 89694) | Host-associated microbial communities from peat moss isolated from Minnesota, USA - S1T2_Fc - Sphagnum fallax MG | ecosystem: Host-associated > Plants > Peat moss > Unclassified | place: USA...
CGCCGCCGCTTTCCTGGCCGCGGCGGGGCGCGCTGATCTGCAGGCGGATGTGAAAGTGCCGGTGCGTTACGCGATCATGCTTGCACCGCTCCACATTGGATTTCTCGCACTGGCGTTGCCGTATCTCGCCGTTCGGGCCACCTCGCCACAGCGGCAGATCGTTCTTCTCGGTTCGGCCACGCTGGTTGCCGCGGCGCTGATCGCGCTGCAAATCGGGGAGGGTCGTTCCGCTATTTTGGCGTCGAACGCGATGGTCACGACGCTTGATCGTTATGATGCCGGCATTCGCGACCGCACCATGCAGCGCCTGGTGTTTCCCAATCTCGCAACCGCGGATCGCGTGCTGGAAGCACTGCGGTGCGTGAACGGCGTGCACTGAAAAGAGCAATGGTTCTTTGGTTATTTTTTCAAAAAAGAACTGCTTCCTTCTGCCCGCAAAATGGCGCGCCCTGGTGGATTCGAACCACCGACCCATAGCTTAGAAGGCTATTGCTCTATCCAACTGAGCTAAGGGCGCGCAGGCCGAACCGGTTCAGTGCGTCCAGTTCTCGAGGCGGCCGTATTTGAAATTGTCGGCATACACCTTGGGTTTGCGACGGCGCGGGAGCGGCAACTCGATATCGTATGCCAATCCGTTGCGATCTGCATAGGCAATTGCGTCGGCCTGGGTCGGGAAGCGGAGCTGAACCTGGCTTTGCGTGTCGCGGCTGCCGAACCAGCCCATCAGCGGGTCTTGGCGGCCCGCGGAGGTTGATTCGAAATCGATGACCCATTCGTCGGTGCCGGCGATGCCGGACTGCATGGCCGTCTTGGGCTGCTGGAAAATGCGGGCACGCATGAACAAACTCCAGATGGTCGGGGCGAGAGGATTCGAACCTCCGGCCCCCTGCTCCCAAAGCAGGTGCTCTACCAGGCTGAGCTACGCCCCGGGGCCGCGCGGTTTTTAGCCTACGCAAACCGACAACGCCAGCAGGAGAAAAAATCAGTTTCTTTTGAAAAAAAGAACCAAAAAACTTTTGGTTATGGTTCCAGCGCGATAATTCCTAGCAGGTGCGTGACACCGCCCCCGCCGCTGGTCACCGGCATGAGCAGCCGCTCGCCGGGCTCGGACCGTCCATTGTTCAAATCCAACTCCACCGCCTGGAAGTGCGGCATGCCGTCGGCGCAGCAGCCGAGGTAGATCTGCTCCAGCGGCCCTAGCAGCGCCTCGCTGCGGGTCGAGTTCGACACCTTCTGCCCGGCCGCATGCGGCAAATAAGCGGCCAGCGCGCGGCCAACGCTGACCCAGCGGAAGTGTGCCGGGTCGGTTTCCGCGTGCACGGCCAGCACAAACGCGTGGTCGGCCCAGGCCTCGCCTGCGACCGTGAGTGCATCGATCCGTGGCAATGCGGCGCTGCCGCGCAGCGCCTGCCACGTCATGTAGGCCTCGCGGGTAATGTCGGACCGCATCAGGCTCAGCAGGCGGTCGGTCCTCTTGGGCATGTCCGCGACCCGGCTGAGGGCACGCTCAACCGCCTGGGTCAGATCGTGGCTGTTGAACGGCTTGCGCACGACGATTTCGGCGGAGAGGTCGTGACTGTCGGCATGGCTGGTGACCAGCACCACGGGCAGGCCCGGGCGCGCGGCGTGCACGGCACGGATCAGCTGCAGCCCATCCATTTGCGGCATGGCAAGGTCGGTCACCAGGATATCGACGGTGCCGGAAACCTGCAGCAAGGCGAGCGCCACCGGCCCACTGGCGGCTTCGAGCACGCGATAGCCGGCCTCGCGCAGGAACGCGCAAATGACCGGACGCACCGCGTCGTCATCCTCGACGACCAGCGCCGTGGTTTCGCGCCGCGACGCAACGTGGGTGGGCGCCAGCGGCCGCGGCGCCTCCATGCCGGGTTCGTCAGACGGCTGGTCCGCCAGTTCCGCGCGGGGCAACCGCAACGTAATCCGCGTGCCCACTCCCGGCGTGCTGTCCAGCGCAATGGCGCCGCCGGCGTCGGTGACGAAGCCCTTCACCATGGCAAGGCCCAGGCCGGTGCCCTCGCCGCGCGGCTTGGTGGTGAAGAACGGGTCACAAACCCGGTCCAGAAGTTGCGTGGGTATGCCGCTTCCGGTGTCGGTTACGGTGATGGACACGCTGTCTCTCTCGACCCCGGGCGCCTCTAAGGCGGGAAGGTTGGCGGCGCTGATCGTCAGCGTGCCGGTATCGCCCATCGCATCGCGGGCGTTCACCGCCAGGTTCAGCAGGGCTGTTTCCAATTGCGGAGCATTGACGAACACCGGCCACACACCCTCGGCCACATCCACCAACAACACATGGCGCGGATTGAGGGCGTGCCGCAGCAGGGCCCGCATGGTGGGCAGCGTCTCGGCAAGGTCGATCGTTTCGGGCCGCGGCGGCTCCCGGCGGGCCACCGACAAAAGCTGACGCACAATCGATGCGGCACGCTCGGAGGCACGCAGGCCGTTCTGGATCAATTGCTGCACCGCCGGGTCATGCGGCCGGCCTTCGATCAGCTGGAAACTGCCCATGATGGCGGACAGCATGTTGTTGAAATCGTGCGCCACGCCGGCGGTGAGCTGACCCAGCGCGTCGATCTTGTGCTTGTGCGCGAGCGCCTCCATCGCCTGCTCACGCCGCGACGTCTCGGCGTGCAGTTCGGACGCAGTGACCGACAGCGCCTCGGTGCGCGCGCTGATTTGTTCCTCCAGCTCGGCCCGGTAGCGCTGGATGGCTTCCCGGCTGGCGATCAGCTCCTCGATGTCCACGGCGACGCCGACCCAGGCGGTAATGCTGCCGTCGGCCGCGTGCTGCGGCATGCCGCGATCGAGATACCAGCGGTAGGTGCCGTCGGCCATGCGGATGCGGTAGCGTCCCTCTACTCCGACGCCGGCCGCCATCGCGTTTTTCCACAGCGCGGCGCAGTCGTCCCGGTCGTCCGGATGAATGGTCTCCAGCCAGGCGCCGGCGATCAGTTCCTCGGCGGTGTGGCCGGTGCGTTCGCGATAGACGCGGTTCACGTAAGTGAGATCGCCGCAGGGGCCGGCGACCCAAAGGAAGCCGGGCGTCACCTCGGCGGCGACCCTGAAGCGGCTTTCGCTTTCGGCCAGCGCCTGGCGGGCGGCCATCTGGCCGAGCGCGAGCGACGCCAGATTGGCGCAGTTCCACACCTGGGCAAGGGCTGCGTCGGTTGGCGCCTTTGCTGCGCGGACGTAGGCCGCGAAAGCGCCAACCACGCGTCCGCCGGCGCGTAGCGGCAACGACCAGCAGGTGGTCAGGCCCTGCGTCGGTCCATCGGCGAAGTGGCCGGCGTGGTGCGGGGCGAGCGGATCGTACGGCGCCACCGCCACCTGAAATCTTGCGGTGCCGGGATCCGCCTGGTCGGGCGTTGCGACGACCGGCACATCGTGCAACGACGCCAGCAGCACCGACGGAAGCGCGAGGGGGGCGCCGTTCAAGGGCGCACCGGTGATACCCTGGCCGTCATGCAGCAGGATGCAGCACCGTCCGCCATCCAGCGCCTGGTCGGCAAGCAGGCAGCATTGGTCCAGTATGCCGGTCAGCGGTCCGCCCTCGGCAATCGCGCGCAGTATTTTGGCCTGTCCGCTGAGTTCGGCGTCGCGGCGACGAATAGGCGTGATGTCGCGGCAGCTCATGACAATCGGGCCGAGCTGCGTGCGGTCGAGCGGATAAAGGTGTGATCGCCACCAGACCTCGGCGCCGTCGTCGCGACGGGTGGACAATTCCAGCACGCATGCACGGCCGGCAACCGCGTTCGCGATGGCCGCGCGCAGTGTTTCATGGTGATCGGAGCCGACAAACTCCAACACCGAGCGGCCGGCCAGGGCACTGTTCGACTTGCCGTGAACGCGCTGCGCCGCCGGGTTGGCGCGCAGCACCGCGCCATTGGCGTCCAGTACTTTTACCGGTTCGGGAGCAGCCTCGAAGACCGCCGCGCGCTGCTCGGCCGTGAGCGCGTCGTCGTCGAGGGAAAAATTATCGGCCAAGAAGCACTCCTTCCGCCGACAGGTTATCACGTTTTCTTGAGGCGGGAGAGGACGGAAGGGTCACCAGGAAAAAAAAGCGGTCCAGTGCGAGAGCGCCACGACCGCTAGAGCGCGACAGGTTCAAGTGGACTTGTTTGAACGGTCGATCGCGCTCTAAGCGCCCGCTCGAAATTAACTGAATCAAGTTGAAGGGTCGAACGGGCCTTTAGCTATTGTTTGAAACGGCATCCGCGTCGGGGTGCGGACGCACTTATTTGCCGACGATGCCTAACTCGTTGTTTGAGAGCGTGCGTAACGCCGCCGGTTATTCAACCTCAAGCGATCTCGCTCTAAAGTGGCAAAGCGCCTTGCGCTGCTGCCGCTGCGCCATCCGCGGTCACCTTCGCCTCACCGTCGGCAAAGCGCAGCACCAGTTTGGCCTGCGAACGAATTTCTACCGCGCGCGTAACGGGTCTGCCGGCCTTGTCGCGCACCAGGGCAAAGCCCCGCGCCAGCACGGCTTCATACGACGCACCCTCCAGCCGCGCGGAGAAACCCTCCAGCCTTGCCGCAGACTCGCGTAACCGCGCGGCGAGCGGGGCTGGCGAAACACGGCCCAGCAGCGCCGCCGCCCTGGTGCGCTGGCGATGCAGGAACGGCAGCAATCCGTTGCGGTGGCGAAGTGCCAGCAGGTTCAGCGCGCCGGCGCGCGCTGCGAGCAACACACGCGGGTCCGGAATGTGACGCTCCACCGCAACCAGCCGGGTGCGGCGGGCGGCCAGCAGGTTGGGCAGGGCCAGCACCAGGCGTTGCGCCCGGTCATCCAGCCTGATGCGCGCATTGCCGAGCAGGCCGGGCAGATCCGGGAGCCTCGCGGACGCGGTGTTGAGGTGCAGACGGCGCTCGCCGGTATTGCGCGCGACCGCGCCAAGCAGGCGCGCATGTTTCTGCGCGACGTTCGCCAGCAATTCGGCACGCGGCGGGATGGCCATTTCGGCCGCCGCGGTAGGGGTGGGCGCGCGGCGGTCGGCCACGAAATCGATCAAGGTCGTGTCGGTTTCGTGTCCGACGGCGGAGATCAGCGGCAGCCGGCAGGCGGCGGCGGCGCGCAGCACGATTTCCTCGTTGAACGCCATCAGGTCTTCCAGGCTGCCGCCGCCGCGCGCGACGATCAGCACGTCGGGGCGCGCAATGCCGGGGACCGGCAGACGGTCCATGGCGGCGATGGCGGCGGCGATTTTCTCCGCGGCGCCCTCGCCTTGCACCGGCACCGGCCACAACAGGATCGGGCGTGGAAAGCGCCGGGCGATGGTGGTCTGGATGTCGTGCAGCACCGCGCCCTTGGGCGAGGTGATGACGCCAATGAGGCTGGGCAGCATGGGGATCGGCTGCTTGCGGCTGGGGTCGAACAGCCCCTCGGCAGCGAGTTTCTTGCGGAGGTTTTCAATGCGGGCGAGCAGGGCGCCTTCGCCGGCATATTCCAGGCGTTCGACCACAAGCTGGTATTCGCTGCGGTCGCCGTAGGCCGAGATACGGCCGATGGCGATGACTTCGGTGCCGTTCTCGGGTTTTAGCCCCGCGCGGCCTGCGACGGTTTTCCACAGCACCGCGCGGATTTTGCCGCCTTCATCTTTCAGGCAGAAATAGGTGTGGCCGGACGGGTAGGTTTTGGTCTCGGTGATTTCCCCGCGAACGCGGATGCGCGCGAAGGCGGTCTCCAGCGTGCGCTTGATAGCGCCCGACAATTCGGTGACGCTGAATTCCGGCGCATTGGTAGGCGCGTCCGACATGTAATCCTTCAACAAAATTAGGTCTGGGGACTTGTCCCGGTCGTGCGAAGCACGCATTCGCGTGACGGGGTCCAGGGGCAGAGCCCCGGCCTTACTTTGGATTTAGGCTATGCGCGTTTTGATCGTCGGCAGCGGTGGCCGGGAGCACGCCCTGGCATGGGCGATCGCGGCATCGCCGTTGCTGGTAAAGTTGTTTGTGGCGCCCGGCAATCCCGGCACGGCGACACTGGCGGAGAACGTGCCGATCGGGGCGCTGGACGTGGCGGCACTGGTTGTGTTCGCGCGGTCGCAGCAGATCGACTTGGTGGTGCCAGGGCCGGAGGCGCCGTTGGTTGCGGGCCTGGCCGATGCGATGGCCGTGGCGGGCATAAAGTGCTGCGGTCCCAGCGCTGCCGCGGCGCAATTGGAGGGAAGCAAGGCATTCGCCAAGGAGATCTGCGACGCTGCCGGCATTCCGACCGCGGCATGGGAGCGATTTGATGACGTGGACGCGGCGCTTGAGTTTGTGGCGCGCCGGGGCGCGCCTGTCGTAATAAAGGCTGATGGCCTGGCCGCGGGCAAGGGGGTGGTTGTCGCGCACACCGAGGCCGACGCCAATGCGGCCATTCACGCCATGATGCGCGAGCGCGCGGTTGGCGATGCCGGCGCCAGCGTGGTGATCGAGGCGTGCCTCGAGGGCGACGAGGTGTCATTATTCGCGTTGTGCGATGGCACGGATGCGGTGCTGATCGGCGCGGCGCAGGATCATAAGCGGGTGGGCGACGGCGATACGGGGCCAAACACCGGCGGCATGGGCGCGGTATCTCCGCCGGCCGGCTTCGACGAAGCGGCGCAGGCACAGGCGATCGACATGTTCGTGCGCCCGGCGCTGACCGAATTGGCCAGCCGCGAGATGCCGTTTCGCGGCATTCTGTTTGCAGGTCTGATGCTGACCGAGTCCGGCGCCAAATTGATCGAATACAACGTGCGGTTCGGCGATCCGGAGGCACAGACATTGCTGCCACGCCTGCGCACCGATTTGCTGGCGGCGCTGCTGGCTGCGTGTGACGGCGAACTGAAACATATTTCGATCGAGCAAGCGCCGCTGGCTTCGGTCAGCGTCGTTCTGGCGGCGCGCGGTTACCCTGTAGCCTACGAGAAAGGGGGTGTGATCGGCGGGCTGGAAGCCGCGACTGCCGTGCCGCATGCCGCGGTGTTTCATGCAGGTACCGACATCAAGGATGGCTGCGTGGTGGCGAATGGTGGCCGGGTGCTGACGGTGTGCGGCACGGGGCCCGACCTGCGCGCGGCGCGGGCGGCGGCTTATCGTGCGGTGGAGGCGGTGACGTGGGAGGATAAAATGTTTCGTACCGACATTGGGCTGCGTGCGCTGGCGCGGGCGCAGACACGATGAGCGTTGCAGGAGAGCAGAAGCCCGTCACGGTTCCCGCGCTGCGTCGCATGAAGGGCACGCCACAGGTGTGGCTCACCGCCTATACCACGCCGATTGCGAAATTGCTCGACCCACACTGCGATGTGCTGCTGGTGGGCGATTCGCTCGGCATGGTGCTGTATGGATTGCCGAGCACCTTGGCGGTAACGCTCGATATGATGATTGCGCATGGCGCGGCGGTGGTGCGTGGTGCGCGTCATGCGTGCATTGTCGTGGATATGCCGTTTGGCAGTTATCAGGAATCACCCGAGCTGGCGTTTCGGCATGCCGCGCGCGTGCTGGCGGAAACCGGCGCGCAGGCGGTAAAGCTGGAGGGTGGCACTGAAATGGCGGAAACGATCCGCTTTCTCACCCAGCGCGGCGTTCCGGTGTGTGGCCATGTCGGCCTGATGCCGCAATCGGTCAATGTGGCGGGTGGATTTCGCGCAACCGGCCGCACGGACGATGAAGCGGCGCGCGTCACGGCGGATGCGCACGCCGTGGCCGCCGCCGGTGCGTTTGCCGTGGTGGTGGAAGGAACGCTGGAGCCGGTGGCGGCGGCGATTACCGCGGCGATTGCGATACCGACGATCGGCATCGGCGCGTCGGCGGCGTGCGATGGGCAGGTGCTTGTGGTTGACGATATGTTGGGAACGTTTAACGACTTTACGCCTCGCTTTGTGAAGCGATATGCCGAACTGGGGGTGGAGATTTCACGGGCGGCGGGGGCCTATGCCGCGGATGTGCGGGGGCGGCGGTTTCCGGGTGAGAAGAATGTTTTTACATCAAAAACAAATGTGCCTTTCTGAGTGTGTGTCGGTAATGCCAACCGGCATTGTCTAAGACTCACGTTAAGGAGAGGCAAAGGCTAAGGAAGCAGTTCTTTTTTGGAAAAAAGAACCAAAAGACTTTTACTCTCACTGGAACGAGCCTTTGTCCCGGCCGCATCAGCCACAGGAAAAAGTTTTCTGTTTCTTTTTTCAAGACAGAAATACTTCCTTCCTTGCCTCCTGTGCCAGCTTGACGCAGGATGGTAGTCGCACCGTCATCAGGGCTCGGCGGCGTTGATCTCGACCTTTTTACAATTCCTTATTCATTTTCGTCCATCCTGAGACTCGCAGCAGCAGGATGAGATCGCCGTGGGCTTTCAGGAAACGCAAACCGCGGTGGTCACCACAGGCAGCAGCACGACAGACGCCCTCGATCAATTCTTTACGATCACCGGCAAGACCGATCCCGCCTATCTGGTGGTGAACGCGCTCGATCGCAACGAATATACCGTCTCCGCCTCAGGCGACACCGGCGACTTTTCAGGCAATGGCAATACCCTGGATTTCGCGTCCACCGGCGGTGACGGCTACGGCGCCGGCATCGTGTTCACCTGGCAATCCTCTACCGACCAGTATGTCAATGCGACCTACGGCGCTTTCAATCGGCTCGATTACACCAGTTCCGATAGCCAGAACGATGTGACGAACATTTCGCTGTTCACGACACCGAACGCGGCGCTGGCAAATGCCTGCGCTTCCAATGCCTACGCGTTGATGCAGGAGGATGCGGCGGGGTATGTCGGTTCGGTTACCTTTGCCAACGCCCCGAATTTCTCCGGCAACCCGCCGGCGCAGGCAACCCCGGATGCGGTGGCGGCGGCGGCGCTCAATTTTGTCGGAGACGCGTGGAACGACAACGGCTGTTGGATACTCGCAAGCACAATTGCCGCCGAAGCCGGGGCGGGTCTTCCGGTGCAAAGCACGGCCATCGGCGTGGCCGGGCGCGCGAACGGCGAATGGACCGTGATTTACAACGGGCCAGGTGGCGCCAGCGGCAATTGGGAAAATCTCGTTTCCGAAGGCGATATCATCACCTTCGCCACGGCCGGCGGCGGCGGCCATATCACGACCTGCGTGTCCGGCAGCGGCGCTACCGCCATGCTGGTCGACAACATTACGTACGAGAATGCGCGCGGCCAAATCAGCAATTCGGCCAATGACGGCTCAAAGAACGATGTGCTCGTGAGCGCCCCCCATCCCGCGAGCCAGGAATGGAACGGAGTAGCCGGCAGCGGCGTGGTGATCTATGCGCTCGATACGCCGGTCATAAGCGATACAACAGCCAGCGTCACCCTCGATGTCGGCGGCACTTTGAGTCTGTCCAGCGTATTTGCCGCCAAGGACCCTGCCGGAAAAGCCATTACCAGTTATCAGGTTTATAACAGCGTTGGTAGCGACACGATCATGCTCGGCGGCGAGGCAGTGAATGGCGCCAGCAGCAGCGCCCCTGTCACCGCCGCCTCGCTCTCCAAGCTGTCGCTGCTGGCCGGTGCGAGCGCCGTCACCGATACGCTGGAGATACGTGCGTTCAATGGCACCTATTGGGGCGACTGGCAAACCTTGGTGGTGAATGTTATCGTCCCGACGCCGGAACCGCCGGTGCTGGGCACGAAGACAGCGAACCAGGCGCTGCACCAAGGCGAAAAGGTAAATCTGCTGCTGCCGGCAACCCTGTTCAAAGACCCGCAGGGTCAGGCGCTGACCTATGCCGCCAGCGGTGCAAACGGTACATCGCTTCCGTCGTGGCTGGCGTTCAATGCAGCGACGCGAGACTTCACCGGCACCGTGCCGGCCGGCACGGAAAGTTTTCTGGTGTCGGTGACGGCAACCGATACAGCCGGCCTTTCCGCCAGCGAGACGTTTTCCGTGAACGTGGCGGCAACCGCCGGTCACATAAGCCTGGCCGACTGGCAGAGCGGTACGTTGGCCGATGCAGCACCGCAACAGGCTGGAAACAGCGCGGTGCGTGTGGACAATTTGGCAGTTTATGCTTTCGTCATAGACACGCATACGGTGTCCGAGACATTCGGCCCGCATTTGGAACATTTTTAGGAAGCAGGCTGGGGCTCTGCCCCTGGACCCCGCTGGGGACAAGTCCCCAGACCCCATTTGTTTAAGAAAGTCAGGGGATAGGGAGGGGGGCACACGGTCCGTTCGATCAGTACGTTCAACCCCCCTCCCTATCCCCTGACCTCCCTTAAGTAACAGGTTCTAAGGACTTGTCCTTGGCGGGGTCCCGGGGGGCAGAGCCCGCGGCCGTCTTCCTACGACGCCCGAAATGCGTTCAGAACGTTCATCATCGGCGGCGTGAACAGGCTTGTATACAGCAACGGGCAGGGCATATCCGGTTGTTCGCGTTGGGCTTCCTCCGCTTCGTGCGTTAGCCGGTCGGCCCAGCCGAGAAAAGCAGTTTTGCCGCCGAAGGCCTGGGCATAGCGGGCGAATATGTCGTGCATCAGCATCGCAACGTCGCTAGGCGAGAGTCCGGGATCGAGATCGGAATCACCGACCGGCGTGCGTCGCAGCGCCAGCAAAGGTCCTGACGTGCGGCAATTGCCGTCACGCATGACCAATACGATACCGGACAGGCCGCGCGGCGCGCGCGGATCTTCGTTGCCGAGTATCAGCACGCGTCCGTCGCCGCTGCGCAGTTGCCCGAACAGCTTTAGCGAGCGGCCGTCATGCCCGAGCGTGCCGAGCACCGGCGCGCATTCGCCGACGCTGGATATGGAAATTGGCTCGAAATGAACCTGGGAAGGATCGTACGGCAGATTGAACAACGGATCCATCGGCAGGTTACGCGTGCCGTAATGAAACAGCGGGGCCGCGGGTGCCGGCGTGCAGAGCGTCACGCTGGTCATGATGCCGAGGAAAAGGGACCTGGCAGCAGCAGAAACCCGATCGCACAAGCGTCCGGCGTCTGCGTGCACAGTCCGGTTTTCGGACGTGTCGCGCATTGAACCCACCCTGAAATCTGCATATCGTCGCGGCTCATTATTGACCGCAGCAATACTAAAGTGATCCTCGCAGCAAAAACTGAACGCCGACTAAAACCGGCAGCCAAATCGTCAGCCGCCTCACGAATAAGCGAGGTGAGATTAAAATACATCAATTTCGCTTTGCAAGCACAATTATATAAAAAGATTCGCAATTGCGTCAATTTCGAGACTAACAATGGGTCGCCCCCGCTGGACGGATGGGCCCGGACGGCGTCTTCGACAGCCTGTTGGAGGTGCGGTTAGAGCGTGATCGCTTGAGTTTGAATAACCGGCGGCGTTACTCGCGCTCTCAAACGACGAGCTAGGGCGCGATCGACCCTTGAACCAAGGTCACTTTGAACCGATCGCGCTCTAGGCCCCGCCAGGGCCCAAATTTGCGGCACGTTCCCGGATCGCGCGTGCCATGCTGGCGATCCCGTTGCCACGATTTGTGGACAACG
>Ga0116228_10005354_pt1 | contig 11448 bp, 10 predicted proteins | sample S1TSphfallax_2_FD_89694 | JGI IMG/M metagenome (GOLD analysis project Ga0116228, IMG submission 89694) | Host-associated microbial communities from peat moss isolated from Minnesota, USA - S1T2_Fc - Sphagnum fallax MG | ecosystem: Host-associated > Plants > Peat moss > Unclassified | place...
ACCCTCTTGGTGCAGGAATCCTCTGAGCTCCGTTGATGACTACAGATGCTGCAGCAGACATTGTCAAGCTCATCTGAATCTTCAAGGTTTCCAGCAGCAGCAGTAGGAGAAGAAGAAGTCGGGACTTCTTCTTCGTCTGCGACATTGTTGCAGGAAGAAGAAACGGAATCTTGGGTGATCGTGGATGTGCCATTCGTCAAGGTATTCTTGGGGGGCTGCTGATCATGGTCTTGTGTTGGAGGAGGAGGAACCACCGTGGAGATCGCTGCTGCTGCTGCAGCTCCTTGCAAGCTTCCTTGCAGAGCTTCTTCACGCTTGGTCTTCTCAGATCTATCAGCAACAACGTCGTCGTCGTCGTCGTCGTCTTCCTGGAGACGCTGCTGCAAGATGCCCAGCTTGTTGAGACTGTTGTCGAGTGCACTCACCAGCAGCTTCAGCTTCGCAGAATCATCTTTCAGCTCGCTCAGAATAGTCAAGCCCAACTTGTGATCATCATGCGCGCTGCTGCTGCTCCTCATCAGCCGGAGTCGTCCCACCTGCTGCTGCTGCACCTCCTCCTGCAGTTCCTGAGGAGAGTCTGAACACTTGCGGCAGCGCCGGGTCATGGAGGAGCGAATCCCGCATACATCCTTAAGCTTCTTGAGTTGGATCTCCGCCCTTTCAAGCAAACGACACAATCCACAACCTCCTGAGTCCGATCGCAGCAGCAGCTCTTCAGAGCTCCACACTCGCGCCGCGACGCTGCCAGACTTCCCTGTACAGTTGTTCTCTTCAACCTGCTGATGATCACACGAAGCCGGACTCCCAGGCACGTGGAGGAGATCCGGCTCAGTAGCTGCTGCGCCTGATACTGCTCTTGGATCTGCACGAAGCTGTTTGGGTGCTAAGAATCTTTTGTAAGGAGCTGCAGCAGCTCTCGGAATGGCCGCACAGCAGCAACTGAGATCATAGGACTCGGCAACAGCAGCAGCAGCCGGAACAGCAACCTGGAGGAGGAGCTCAGTGCTGCGGCTCTCGCGGGACTCCGAATCCCCAGCTTCTTCCGATTTTTCAGACTCCAAGAGCTTATTGTACGTGGAGCTGACGCTGATGATCTCGGCGTCTGAGCAATCTGAGGAACTGCTGCTGCAGCTGCTTGCAGGGAGCAGGAGGAATGTGGTGCTGCTCATGGGTGGCGAAGCCATGAGAAATGCATCCACCATCTCTGTGTCTACGTTGTTCTCATTGCTGCAGCTCTCCTCCTGTGCAGCTGCTGCATCCTCCGAGTCTTCCGCATCCAGCATGATGGTGTCCTGCACATCCATGATGAAATCGTCCATGGAACTTCACAGCTTGCTTGCTTGCTCGCTCGCTTGCTCGATTGCTTGCTCTCCCATGCACAAGAATCCATGTAAGGATTCAGAAATCCTTGCAGCAGATCATCATATGGAGCTGCTCCACCTCAGCACGGCTGCACAAGAGACATGTACTTGTACATGCCCATGATCCGCAGTCAAGCTTTGCACAAGAAAAAGAAACAAACACAATTTTTAAAAGTCGCAAGCAGCTTGAATTCTAGAGAACCTCTGACACATATCTAGTCACATATCTAGTCCTTGTAGTCTGGATTCTGGTTTTCATCGCCACCTTGCAAGTTGACAGCCCAAGTAATTTCCTGATCATGATCTGAAGAAACTTCTCGAGATTCAGCTGGGAAGAAGAGCCTCGAGTGAAGAGCTCTGTACAATTTCACTCTGTGACCCACATGTTGCTTGCATCTGTTCCTCACCACTGTTGCAACAGGCAGGCAGGTAGGCAGGCAGGCTCATGGGTGTCTTGCAGCAACAGGAATTACAGTAGCTTCTGTAGAATCCATGCAATGCGCATATAGCAGCAGCAAGCTCATGATCAGGATTGATCACATCACAGCACAGATCACAGCAGGCTGCTAATCTAGTGTTCAAGAATATTATCATACATCAATTTGTTATGGAACCCTAGCTCTCTATGCAATGATCCTGCAATGATCGTATGTTTTGCGAGTGAAGCAAAGTCTTTCCAGACAAGTTGAACTAGTACTACTACCACTTGCGAGCCTTATGCTTGCAGCATGCATGCATGCATGCAGAGTTCAAGTCTCGACTGAAGCGCTTCACTTCTTCTTCTTCTTCTTCCTGATTAATCAAATGCTTTTGAACAAGTCTGCAACACAATTGTCCGACTGCATTTCCTGTTGCAGTGCTCGCACTAGTGCAGCGTGTGAGATCTTGATGCACATGTCTTATTAGTATGTGATCTCACAGGCTCCATAATCGTCACTGCAACAATCGTGTATACATATGTATGTCTCGCGGATGTTCTTCTGCATCTGCAGTTGCTGCAGCTGCAAACGACAACATTTTGTTCCGTTTCTGCCAACCGTTTGTTTGAGCAAAACTGCGACGCATGAATCACATCATTCTCGAGAAATACAACCCATGCAACAAACAGATTATGATCTATCAATGCAGATACATCGCAAATCACGAAACCTCGAGCGAGCAAGAATCTCTGATCAGTCAATTTGGCCACAAGTTGGTCGTCCTCCAAGAATTCGTATCTGTCAAATCCATCTCTGCATGCAAGAAAGACCCACATCCAGATCACATCATCATGCTGCAACCAAAACCCTAAAACCATCTAAACCCCCCTTAAACCCTAAAATCCACAACCCATCATTGTCAAAAGGCATATTTGCCAGTGTTGGGCGGGTATTTGATTTCATTCCGGGTATTTTCTGGGTTCTACACTAAGAGTATATATATATATATATATAGATATGTGATCGCTTGGTATTTGTGTTTTTTATGAGCAATCAAGTTTTTTCAAGGGTGCATGGTGAATGCAGAGACAAGTGAATTACAAAAAGGTATGTGGTCATGAAGCTTTCCACCTTCAATATTTTTGTTTGCATTTTGAATGAGAGTGTGCAATGCAAATTGGTTGCCTATTTTGAAGAAAATGTGTGAAGTAGCATCCTTTTGTGTTAGTAATTTAGTTTTTGTTTTCATCTTTTGCACAATCGTTTCTACTTTGAACAAAATAATATGAAAGTTGTTGTGTTGGGGGAGGACAATGGTTTTCAAGATTTGTGGTGATTGCTACAAGGTGACAATGTTTTTGATCTATGATACTGGAGTCTCCTTTTTCGTTGTGTTTCATTGTTTCACTTCGTTTGCACCTTGCTATAAGTTTTGCTTGAAGGTTCATTTATGAAACAACAAGGGTAGGGGAAGTAAATTCAACTTTCTTATGTTCTATAGTTGTTATGTACACTATCTACTTTTCTATTCTATCAACTTTGCCAAACAATGAAATTAATCTTTTGATGTTTTTCATTTCATCCTTTCAACTTGTACCCACAAGCATGAAGTTACATGGGTGGGGAGAAACCTTTAAGAAGCAACAAGTAACCTTCTATTCTTTTCATAAAGCTCTAAACCCTAAACCTTAAACATCTCTTTCCAAGTTTAAGGTTTTGTTAAATTTGTGAACAATTCATTATTTTTAAAAAAAATTCTTATGTTGGTTTCTTACTAAGCTATATTGGAACCATTTGTCTTGGAATTGTCTTATGTTGGCTTCTTACTAAAATGTCTTAGAGTTGCCTTGTGTTGGTTTCTTACTTAGTACTCTTGTGATAGATTTTTCTTCATGTCCTATGATGAACATTATGAATGCTCATGATATCATTTCTAATGAAGAAGTCCGTCCAACTTTTGCAGGATATGATAATGATAGTATTGGGAATGCACAAGTTGTTTGCCAAGGTGGGGAGCTAAAAAATAGAAGAGTTGTTGATGTTGAAAGGCATGATGATGCATACATCATCAAAACACATTTGGAAAATTTGCAGAAACAAAGGTTTATTTGGAAACCAAATTGTTTTACTTCACTCCCATTTTAAGGTGAACAATAATCAACCCATGGATTTAGAACATAACCAAATTATGAGATGTGTTATTGACCACCATGATTATGCTAGTCCTAAAATTCTATTTATGTGCACCAAGTGCAAGAAAGGATTGATTGCATACCATAAAAGTATTGGCATATAACAATTATGAAAAAACATGTTGATGTTAATCGTTCTTCCTCAATGAAGAAGTTGGTAGAAGAGCATTCAATGAAAGCTCCACTGATCAAAAGGTTAACAAAAAATAAGTTTCATATTTCTTCATCTACAATTTTTAAATTTTTTTCAACTTCAAATAAATTCAAAAAAAATGATCCCACACATGTGGGTTTCTTGGAGGATTTAATGTTGCTTATGATTAAAAGGTTTTTGCCTATGAAGATTGTTGATCCCATCTGGTTCTAAGATTGTAATATAGGGTATTCACATGCTATTTTCCCATCAATGAAAGCTTTTGTTGAAAATATTATATTTAGTTTGGTAGAAAGAACCATGATATTGTATGTGCAACTATACTAACACATCTTGGGTTTTGTGATTTGGTTTAAAAATGACTATTGTCTTTTTCAACTGTGTTTATAATTACTTGGTCGTAGAAATTATTATGTAGTTGCAAAGGACATCAAGATGCCATGTGGCATCATAGTTTTGCAAATATAGTCAATATGATAACTTATTCAATTTTTGGATGATATTTATTATTTTGAATTTATATTAATATATTTGAATGATTTAAAATTAAAGATTAAAAAATACCATTTTTTTGTGACTAATAGAAACTAATAACGCTCAATTTTTAATGATGATGTGTGGCATGCCATGTATCAATAAGGTGTTATAACTAATAATCAACCTCATGACTTATCACACTAATTTTAATAAAATTGCATTTATTGGTTGGTCAAAAGTGTTCATAATTCCAAAACATGTCTTTTACAACTTGTCCTATGCAAATATAATGTCCAACATGATTACGGAAATGATTAAAAATGTCTTTAGCAATTAGTAATCAACCTAATGATTCATAACATTAAGTTCAATAAAATTGCATATATTGATTGGTCAAAAATGTTCATAATGCTAAAACATGTCTTTTATGACTTATCCTACGCAATTACAATGTCCAACATGATTAAACAAATGACTAAAATTGTCTTTTAACAACTAGTAATCAACCTTATGACTTATGCAACTAACGAAAATGACTAAAAAAATAACTATAATCGCATAAGACCAATCATTTTATTAGTTAATTTTAATTTAAATAACCTAATTTAGTTCATAATTTCATCATAATTTAGCCAAATTTAACCATGTATTGTTTCAATAATGAACTGTATTTTATTTTTTCCAAATTTAATAAAATATAACCTAAATATTCAATTTAACTTAATTTATATTTGTTTAACCATGTTTAACATAAAAATTATGTTTAGTCTCATTTATGTTAATTTAACCACGTTTAGTCTTTAGAAAGTTAAATATATAAATTATATTGATTTAGTTATACATTAACAATTTTCAACCATGTTTAAACTAAATAAATGTGTTTAAAGGTGTTTAACCATGTTTAGCCTAGGTGATTTTTTTAGCCAAAATTATTTAAAGTAATTATGTTTAGCCATGTTTAAATTATCTTTTTTTTGTCTAGCCGAGATTATCCTAGTTTAGTCTAGGTCTACCCTAAATTAACTTAAGTCTAGTCTAGCTTAGTTTAGGTTTAACCTAGCTAAGTCTACCCCAATTTAATCTAAGTTTAGTCTAGAGCTTAAGTAGTCCTAACTAAGCTAAATTAGGTTAATTTACTTTTAGCATAAAAAGGCTTAGGTTAACTTAAGTTAGACTTGTAGGTTGTATAAATTGACTTAACTCATTTTAAGTCAACCTAAGGAAACCTAGGTTAACTTAGGCTAGGTTGGTAGGTAGTAGGTAGGTTGACCTATGTTAATGTAGGGTGTCTTAATTTAATTTTAAACTAGAAAATTTTATCTTTATAATGTTGTGTTTAATAGACTTAATATTAAAAAATGAGGTAGTGCAATGTATGAGGACTTGGACCCCAAAGTGGAGGTGAGGGGTTCAAATTTTTGTTCTTGCAACTTATGATACCTAGGCCACTTGACCTAGGTTAGGTAGCCTAGTTTAGGCTACCTAAGCTAGGAGGCCAAGTTTGTTTTAAACTTAGGCCACCTAGTTTAGGTTAGGTAGTTTAGGCTAAGTAGATTAGGTTAAGTAACCTAGGTTAACTAGATTATGTTAGTTGACTTTTGTTCATGTATGATGAATCATAATTGAACATGTGTTTATAGATTTTTTACACATGTCATCCATCTATCAAAGCCTCTTTTATAACTCTTAGTTGAGTAAAATTAGTAGGTTGATGTAGCATGCACTTTGCATGTCATACCAAGGTTAATGATGACATGGGTTTAACAACTCAATTGTCACTAGTAACAAATGTCTTTTCTAATTAATACATAGTCATAAAGGTCACTCATAAAACCCAAAATGTGTTGTTGTGAACCTACATTAGTTGATTATTAATGACCTACACATTCAATATATGGATGTCAAAAGGAATGCATGACATTTTCATTGTGGTTGTCAACTCTCTAATGATTAAGAAGCAAAAGATGTCATTGTTACTGGCTTTTTCAAAGTGACAAACACAAGTGGCATAACTATGGCTCCTAAATTATAGGAACTATTGGGTAGGTTTGTTTTAACTAAAAATATAAATGTTTATGTGAAGGATGAATGGTCCAACTTGTAAACTTGTATAAATGCCCCAAATTTTATTGTATCGTGCACTAACTTGGGGTTGTTGGAACCATTTGATGGCTCATGTTTTGGGCATGCACTTTGAAAGGTTTATCAATATGTTACTATACAAAAAAAGAATTCTACTAATCTAAATTATGCATCTTAAAGTTCTATAAAGAAATGTATTACATGGCCTAAAAAATCAAGCAAGGGTAGGCAAGGATGGAATAAGACTACATTGATATTGGATTAAAGCCTAAAAAACTAAATATGCCCTTAAAGATGAGGTAAAGGTATACTTGAATTTTTTTAATATTTTTTATTTGATAATAGAAATTCATTTTATATAATTCAAAGGTGTTCTATTTTTATTTTTCCTATTCATTGCATATTTGCAAGTTCAATATTATTATTTCAAGATGCCTTAACTTTTCAAAATGACATTGCATTATGCTACATCACCCAATTTGTGGCATTGCAAAGTTGCATGCCTTTTCCAAGAATGTGGGTTATTTGTGAGGAAGTTGTGAAAGTTTTGTGGCTAAGTGTTTATAGTTGCGTTTTGAACCAAAGTTTAGCACACTAGTTGCTTACACATGCCTTACAATTTATCATTTCAACTTGCCAAAACATTCATGAAGAATTGGCTTTCCAACCTATCCATGATAGCATTGTTGAAGAAGATGTGTTTGATTATGAATTGAAAAAGTTGATGGTTTGAATGAAACATGAGATTTTGGAAGTTCTTTTGCTTCTTCTTTTTTTGGCATGCATTTGACGAGAAGGGTCATAATATGTTGTCTTTGATGTTTAATCTAAAGCATATGATTGGTTATCAAATATTTGGGTCATGAAAATGTTGTTGTTGTGGTTGCTAAAAATGATGCAAAGTTATTGTTATCTTTACTAATGGAAACAAATAACTTGTTGAAGCCTAATAGGGTTGGAAAGGCTTTTGATCTTCATTCACAAGTTGATTCTAAAGGTTCATTTCACACCACAACAACAACAACAAACACATATATAGGGTACTTGTTAGGTTCTTGTAGTTTTTTATTGATGGAAAAAATTGCAATTATGTTTTATCCTGATGGTGCAAAAAAGAACACAAGTTTTTTACCATCGTTATTTTAATGCAACATATTCTAAGCGTCCAAGCCAACCAAATTGAAACAAACCATATTTTTTCCACTCCCAAAATTTTGACAACACTTCATAGATGTCATCGGCAACTAGAAAACTTGAACAAGTTCATTTTTGTCCACAAAAATTAGCCATTAGATCTATGAACTAATTATTTGAAACCCATTGACTTTGCATCTACATCTAAAGTGGAAGCAAATTTGACAACAAAAATGGAAGCTAATCAATACCAAAATGAAGTTAATAATGAAGATTTTTTTAACTTAAATGAAACCTTTTAATCTTTGTTTTCTTCTTTGTGTAGGTGGTTGGTGACTAATAGGCTTGTATGTGCTCCACCAATGGCTAGTTGAAGATGATGAATTGAATAATCTATCATGTGGTTTAAAGTTTTAAATAAATTCATCCATGATTGCACACTATGAGAAGGTTCAAAATTTCTTAGTGTCTTGTAGTTTGTAATTACAAATGTTTTCAATCTATTGGTTGATGTTTTTTGTTTGTTGTATCTTCCAATAGTCTATTCTTTTGATGTTGGTAGTTTGTTGTGTCTATGTTTGATGTTTGTTTTTGCATGATGTTTTTTTGTGTATGTGTTTATGTCTAATGTTTCTATGTTTATGTTTATGTTTAATGCTTTTGTGTCTTCTTATGTTTGATGGTCTAGTTCTCTTTTTTGTTTACTACTTCCATGATGTCTTTGTGTCTTTAGTGTCTTCAATCTATTAGTTGATGTTTCTTCTTTCTTTCACAAGTCTATCTATTTCGTTTTGGAAGTTTGTTGTGCCTATGTGTAATGTTAGCTTTGTGTCTATATTTATATTTGATGTTTATATGTTTGTGTTTATGGCTTCTATGTCTCTTGGAAATTTGTTGTTTGTATATGATGTTTATGTGTTTATGACTAATGTATTTTGAATTTGATGTGTAGTAGCTAGCTCATTCATCTTGTGTCCTATGTGTTGTTTGCTACTTTGTGTTTTCTATATTAGTTGTGTGTTTTGTGGTCTTGTCTTTGCAATCTATAGCTTGTTAGGGTAGTTTTTAGGGATGTGACATGTGACTTGAAGGCCAAATGGATAGTGGAACAAAAGAGGAATTTCTTAAAACCCGTAGCCATAAAACATGATAGAATTTTCATTATGATTTACCACTTAGTAATAGTTTGAAGGGAGTTTGGTTATAAGTAATAGTAAAAAACATCCATGACCTTCTTGATCTTTTTTTTTTTTGCTTGAAATTGTCTTTTCTACTTCACAATTGCAAGGACCTAAATTGTGAATTTGTTATAAAACATAAGTTGTATGTTTTCTATTTTTTGCCTAAAAATACAAGGTATCAGACTTTGTATTTGTTAAATAACTTGGTCAACTAACCTAAAACATGAGTATACCCATCTAGGTTTTTGCTAAAGAACCAAGCCATATACTCAAGTAAATCACATAATCAAATTGCCACCCCCACCTCATGTTCACCCATCACTAAATTTTTTAATGTATTTGTCACATAACATGGTCAAATAACTTGAGTACTATACCTATCTAAGTTTTTGCTACAAAACCAAGTCGTATACCCAAGTAAGTCACATAACCAAATCCTTGCCCACATTTCATTCCCGTTCATAATTGAAATTCTAAAACTCAAACCCAAGAGTTTTTTGTTAACTTAAAACTACAAAACACCTAGACCCACGATAGTTCTTTCAAGTTTTTTTATTCCTAATGCCCAACCCTATTCATATTTTGAAATCAAATACTTGCGCAATGTTCATTGGTAGAAGCCCCTTCTCCTATTAATGACATGTTAGATTAAATAACAACCGCTTGGATTGGGATCTTACAAAATATGTAAGAGTACACTCTAGTGGCAACCTTATAGTTTTATGTAACTCAATATAGTAAGTTAAATTGAGACAAGTTCTTAAGTGATGGTTCAATTTGTGCATACTTTTAGTTTGTTTGGAAATCCATGAATTCCACACTTTAATTTCAAAATTTTACAAACAATGGTCACATGTAACCATTGAAGGTACATAACATGGAATGTTATCCTTAAAATTGTTGTAATCCTACCCGACTTTATTCCAAGAAAACAAAATGGATAAAAGGAAAAGGTTAAACAATAAATTATTTTAGGTAGTTAGAGCACACATTAAAATCATAATTACTTGTATACTTATAGCTATCAAGGTTGGATGTGAAAATGGGTAGGGTCAACAAGTAATGGGAACTAGGATGTGGCCAAGCCTGCTACCATAACATACTTCAAGATGGAAATGGCTTGCATCTTTTGTGATTAATTGAAACTTGTTGTCTAAGGAGGTGGTTAGGATTGAAATAGGTGGACCTTCTAGACCTTTATACTCCCATATGTCATTGGCATAACCTTGAAAAAATTGTCAATTTGTTTTTATAAACAACCAAAAATTTCCATTGTTAAGTGCATGAATTGGTCTCTTGGGTGTTAGTCTTTGTAATTCTTTCCTTTTATTTGTGTTCTTTCTAAAATTGCACACCTTGGCATAAAAATCATTTGTAGTAAAAATTGACATGTGTGGCATCTTTAATAAGTATTTTGGTTAAGGTGCAAACTCATCTTTGACATGGACTACACCAACATGTTAACAAGAGGTTTATTTCATGAATGAAGAGACTTATGGAGTTGTTCACGTACCATTTCAAAAGCTGATTTCTCAAGTGATGGATACAACAACATCTTGCACTACATCATGTGTCCCCATATGTTTCAATGTCATGTATACATGCCAAAAGATGGATGTTCAATGGGTCAATGGATTACAAATGAAGGAATTTTGTTTTCTTCATCTTACTATTATTTTTTATTTAATATGCACATGTTTCAGAAGTTTTATGGGTGCAATCATAATCAAATGAGCCAATAATGATAAAGGACTCAACCACAAATGGGTCATTTTTTTAACATTTTGACTTTTTCATAAAAAGGAGTTTTTGAAGGGATTTTTTTGCAACTTGTTCTTAAAAATAGTTACAATTCCCCTGATAAATTACATTACTTGTGTAATTTTTTTTTGAATAAATATGAATTTTTTAAAAGTGTAAAAATTTTGCCAAATTCTACACTTTGTTTTGAAAAATGATCATAATTTCAAATCATGTTAAAATATGATGACTACTTTAAACCTTTATTTTTTGTATCATAATTCAAAACTTTGTTCATTTTTCATACACATTATATGACTCATTTACATTTAGCTAATGAAATTTGAACATTATGTCAAAATTATATTTTGAATTTCTAAAAAATTTGAAGTACCACAATTTTTGAATAATAAGTGTTTTTCATATGTGGATGGTAGGTTATCATCATTTGAAAAAATCCCATCAAATTTTCTTTATTAAAAGAGTTTTAGCCAAGTGCTTTATAAAACTAATTATGGGGTGTTAAAGTTCAAAAATCTTTTACTAAAACCAAAATTCAATTTATTAAATTAAGTGAATTTTTTTAAAAAATCAACACATATATACATCATTTAACACAAATTTTCTTGATCAACATGACATTAAAGTGGCATTACATAATTTTTTTGAAAAAATTGATAGTTTTTTGGTCGTTCAACATGATTTTTG
>Ga0116228_10005356_pt1 | contig 11447 bp, 6 predicted proteins | sample S1TSphfallax_2_FD_89694 | JGI IMG/M metagenome (GOLD analysis project Ga0116228, IMG submission 89694) | Host-associated microbial communities from peat moss isolated from Minnesota, USA - S1T2_Fc - Sphagnum fallax MG | ecosystem: Host-associated > Plants > Peat moss > Unclassified | place: USA...
AAGTGCTATAGCATCCAACATTGGTGCTGGGGGATTACCTTATTATTGTAACTTGTCATGAAGGAAGGTGACCTCTTACACAATAGGGTGAACTGTTGGTAAAACAATCAAAACTTGATTACATGCTTGTGGAATTGTTTTTGGACTTTTCTCTGATAGTTTTAGGAGATCTTTAGCCTTGGCTCAACTTTTCCAGACCAGAAGTAAAGGCTAGTTAAGGGGTAACTACTGTAGTACAGAGGTGACTAAAGCACATGTCTGGGTCCTGCAGAATAATTAATTTTGAAGATTCTATTTCGAAAATAGAATGTTACCAGAATATTTCAAAAGTTTCTTCATTTTCCTTCACAAAATTTTCTTCCTCAAGAAAAATAAAATTTGAAAATTTCAGCATTTCTGAAAATAATATAATTTGTGCCCAAGCCACCAAGGTGCTATGGTAATTTATTCATTTAGTCTTTTGGGTGCCATGATTTTGTTCTGCAAAGGTACTTGGGAGTCTTTGACTGTTGAGAGATTTGGTTTTCCTCAAGAAGACAAGTTGAAATGAGCTTTTTTGTATTGGAGTTTGTGACCATTGAGTTCTGTAAGCTGTAAACATGAATAACAGTGTGGAGCCTTAGACAAAGGTGATCCTGTTTTCTAGCAAAAACAAAAGGACCGAATTTTCTGCCTTGGAGCTTAGAAGTGACACAAATTCTGTGAACATTGTTGTGCACACAATATGGTTAATCACTAAAGTCGGCCTCTCTTTGGGATCCAGTTTGACCATATAATCCCTACTTCATCCCCCAATCCCCCATTCCACTGTATTTGTAAAGAGAATTTGTATATTGTTTTGCGAATCTGCACATCAGTTGAGAAGATTTTGCAGGATCGTGTGCTTCTAAACAGGCTTGAATTAATGAAGAATATGAGCAGCAGTCAAGGTGCGGCAGATTGCAACTCCAAAACCGTGGAGTGAAACCCCTCCCCAGTATCAATTTAGTTTAGAATAGAGAAACTAGTTTCCTCTCCTCCCGCCCCGCCTTTCTCTTTTATTTGGGGTGTAATGTTTTGTTTTCCTCCTTACTTCTGGTTTCCTCCCTACTTTTGGCATAACTGGGACCCAGTACCTCAAGTTTGGAGTACTTTACCGATAACTCTAATGATTCTGAAAAATTCTACCAAAGAATTAAAAGCACAATCGAGCTTACTTTTTTTTATTTTTTGAAAGACTAACTTTCAACTCATTCACAACCATAAAGGGTCTGCAACAACAAAATAATTACTAGAAGTTGTAATTGCAAATTATAGTATTACGACTTGGGATAATAGTATGCATAAACTTAGGGAATAAAATAATAAGTTTCATGGGACTTACAATAAGATTTTTTTAACTAGGGGCATAAGGTTTGATTTATAAATAATTTAAATAACTATTTTGAGTTAGTAATAATAGGAGATCGAATATATAGACTTGATCAAATTTTAAACTCCAAATAATGTAAAATCTATTCATATAAAGATGAAAAGTTATTTGACATATGATAATTGACTTGACATAAAGGGATGATAAATGAAGAATAGATGTAAATAAATGTGATTAACCATTCATTCACTTCATTCCTTCAAGTATATAAAGGGTAATGATTAGAGCTTTAGGCTCATATTTGCAATCAATATTTTGACGTTGTTAGTTGTTATCAAAATTTGTAGAAATACCTTATGTGAAAAAGAAGTCTTGAGGAAATAAACACAATGTGGAGATTATTGTTGATATCATTGTGGAAACTTTATGGTCTTTGATGAGTGATCCCCATAAAAGAAAAGTTTTAGGTGTATGAAATGATTTTTTTTTTGGGGTGTAGCTTTCACATGAAGATTCAACTTTAGGTGTGTGAATGATCCTATCCCAAAAGAATGTTAGGTTTCATATTTGAGAATTATGTGAATGGGGAATATTTTAGGTGTTATGTTGTAATATGATTGGATAGTCTACTTATGTGTTAAAAAGGATTTAATAAAAAATTAACCCCTCGTAATTTCAAACCCTTTAGGCTACATGTCCACTTCAATCTTTAAAGTTTTCATTTGAATATTTGCTACCACCACCAAGATCTACATTAAAGGCAGTTTCACTCGAACTCATGCCCAAAGCTATGCCATGATTATTTTACCTTCTTACACATCAAGGCCTCTTACCACCAAAATCTACAATATTGCCTATTTCACATGGGCTCATGCCCAAACCTACACCACTACTACCATGCCCTCCTGTTCATTGAAACATTTTTTCATCTTTTGCAATCGCATTGTCAGAGATTTGTGAGAGTGTATTAGAGGAAGGCAATGTGACTTTTTTTCATTTATTCCTTAACTTCTTCATGTGGTTTTTTCAAGCACTTTTAATTCGATAGCTCGAAAGAAAAGACACCACATATATCAAGTGTTGGGTTCACTTCACTCTCATGGGTAGTTAAACATTAACCCAAGGCACCTTGGCACTTTTGTTTGTTGCTCTTGTTTGTTGTTCATTTTCACTTCCATAAGTGCAACATCATTCAACTCACATAATAAACCAGGAATCAATAGAAAGGCAAGCATCAAATATTGATTTGGGTTTACAAATGAAGGACATGGGAATATCATTAAAAGTTGAATCTAAGGAGGAGACACCACAAAATTTGACACCAAAATTTATAGAGGAGCTGGCAAAAAAGGTATTGGGTAGTAAAAAAATTGTTGAAATGTTTCAAACAATGGCAATTGTGAATTTGAAGATGGGTAATTTGGGTTTGGAAATCAAGTCATTCAAAACTAGATTAATATAATGGAGAAGAAAAATAGGGATTATTGAAACAAATAAAAAAGGGATAGCAAAGATGTAAAGAATAAAGATAATGTATACAAACTTGGAAGAAACAAAAGAAGGAGATGGAGGAGAAAGTCAATGTGAAGATGCTACACCTAACCATAAAAAATATGAAAATGAAACGGAAGCTGATGGAATTTCCAAAATTAAAGAAAGAATTCATGGAATTGAAGTAAAAAAAAGAAACATGGAATGAAGCAAACCATGCATATCAAAAAACATCAATACAATATAAGCATAAGGTTGAAGGCTTAGAAAGAAAAAAACAACTATGGTTGTAAGAATCCCCTAAACCCATGAATCAAATACAACCTTTAGTGTAAGGACTCATGGCACAACATCACCAACACCTTAAATCATGTTTGGGTGTGTATAATTATAGCACACACCAAGAATATCCACATTGCTAGAAAAGCCCCTAGGGCCATTTTAAAGTAGATCTTAAATTTAAATCAAGAATTTTTGCAATCTTCAAAACTTACAAAGATACATAGTACCTTGGCCATTTCAACACATGTCCATCAAATAATTAATTAATTTTGAAAAATTCATTTCAAGAAATGTAATATTCCTAAATATTCATTATTTTCCTTCACAATGTTTTTTGATATGGAAGAAATAAATTTTTGAAAATTTCAACATTTCTGAAAATAATATAATTAACATCAAATTGGCCAAGGTGCTAACACTATAGTTCTGTTGAATGTGTGGATAGGAATGCAAGAGATAGAAAAGAGATATTTGTTTGGTTAGTAGTTGGATATTAAATATCTATTATGACAGGATATACTTATGTATTTTGATTTTGAAAGTATAATAAAAATTCAATCAAAGTTCTCCTTTCATTGACTTGCAACGTATTTTGCAAGACATTGATGTTTGAACAAAATTGTTTGAATTTCAAAAATCTATTTGAATGCACATTAAACTTGTGAGTTATTAATATGAAATGATAATTAGAAAATAAATATTCATATGAATGTTGAAATGGTTATATATACATTTTTTATAACTACTTCATGTTTGAATTTACAAGGATTAACATGTTTATTTGATTATGTTTTCATCCAAAAACATTCCACATTGTTATATACCATCATTATAAGACTAACAATCAACATTTAACCCTCCAATCCTAAATACCAATCAAATAAACTTGGTGCAAGAAAATCTAGTATTTTATTGTTACATGTTGGGGGTCAAATACCAACATGGGGTGGTTTCAAATCTTAGATAAACTTTCTAAAACCTCTTCATTTCTTGAATTTTTTTTTGACATTTTAAAAGTCACTCATGTTTTCATATTGCCTTATGTAAAAGAATTGTTGGCTTTCAATGGAAAATATTAAACTAACAAAGGGTCTTAAATGGAGCTAATATCAAAAGTATTGTTGTGATTTTTTTCCTTTGTTTGCCTTTTGCCTCGTGATTTTTTTGCCTTGCCATGCCAAACATTTTTTAGGTTCACATTATGATATTTTGAACTTGTTACAATCTTGAGGGGTACATAACATGCTACTTGGCATTTTGTGTGAAATTATGAGTGTAAAAGATGGTAGGTTGGAAATTAAAAAGCAAACAACTGACAAGATGACAATACAAATTTTGCAAATGAACAACATGGTTATAGCTGAGGAGTTCAATAAGCAGAACATAGAAAAAGCCAAGGAACAAGCAATTATGGATGTAAATGAATTAAAGTAGGAGATTTACAAAACCAAGTCAAAGCTAGATAATTTGGTGGAAAGGAACAAGGATTTGGACCCAACATATGTTAAAAACAAATTGGAGGAATATGATGACTTGGTATAGTATTATTCAATATTGTGTACCAAACAACAAATGAATGATGCCAATGTTGAACCTGATGAATGGTGGGACTTGGCATAAGCTTGGTTCAAAGAAGAAATGTAAAAAAACATTGGTTGCACATAGAAGGGATAAAGCCACCTATAGAAGACATTTATCTACCTTCAAGAAAGCCTTTCCAAATTTCATTTATTGTAGTTCAAATAGTACAAAACCATTTAATCCAGTATTTGTAGTGGAGGAAGTTGAGTGTAATGGAACAATTAAGGACACACATAAAGAAAAACCACAAAAGTTGAGGGGAGGAGGACAAGATATTCTAACTAAAGTATTTGAGGAACAAACATAGACAATTTTAAAGTTGGAAACAATAGTCATAATTAATGATACTAGCACATAGAGGGAGCCAGTTTAAGCTTGGGAACAAGGAGTGGAGCATACGTAGCAACAAATTCAAGAAGGTATAACAACACCACTACTTAATAATTTAGTTCTTCAAGTGAATGCAAAAACTAAAGGCCATACATAATCACAAATTAAAGTGTACGTAGTAATAATAGTAATTCAGGAGGAATATACCAAGCCATAGATGACTAACATAGTGATCTTTAAAACATGATTTTTTTGTATTATAGAAAGGATTTCAAAGACAAAATCTAAAATGGAAGGTGTGTAATTTTATCTAATGTATGGCAGCGATTAACCAAAACATAATAGATCAAGAAAACGGTAGGGATTAACCAAGGGGCTAGATAGGATTAAAACTATGGAACATTTTAATTTTGAATTACTTTTGGAGGGAAATGATCTAGGATGAGGTTTTAAAAATTGTTAGAGTTTGGGACTTGTCATTTTTACACAGAATTAAGCAAAAAGAGTTGTTAGAGTTAGACAGAGACACATTTTGAGTTTGAAGTTTTGTTGGTATTGAAAAACCATAGATTTTTTGTGTTTTCAGTTCTGATTTTTATATTCTAAAACTATAGATCGTGATATGTTCTATTATGAATCAAAATATAAATGTAAATTTGATGAAAAAACATGGATTTTATTTTGTGTTTGTTGTGTTTTGGGTTTCTAATAAATCTAACTGTATTCTAACCATAGATTTTGTTCAAATAAGGAAATAGAATTGAGTAAAAGAATTAATAACCATAAGGAAATTGTTTTGTAAAAGTAGTCCACCAAAATTGTTTCTATAATGAAACCATAGATTTTAAGTGTTGAAATGGAACATTGAATGGAATTTTGTATTGTTTTAAATAGGTAATGAACATTTTTAGGATAGAATTTGCACCTACTAGTGTTGCACCAACTTTTACAACAAGCACCATCTCTAGGTAATTTTCTTTGAAATTCTTTTAGTTTTGAGTTTTCTTTTTTAATGATCTTTGAGCATCAAATAAGGTTTTTTGTCCTTTATCGGGGGTCTTTATTATGTCATTTTCATCTTCTTTTCTATAGGATCAAAGGCATCGATTCCTTGATTTTCTTGTGTTGTAATATCTTTTACAACCCATGCTACCTCTAACTAAGCTTCTTTGAAATTCCTTCAAACTTCTTTCTATCTTTAAAAAAATGATCCTTGGGCATTAAAGTGACCATTTTGTCATTTCTAGGTCATTTTGGTTTCCATTTCCATTTATTTGTTTTATTTGTCTTTATTTGTATGTTTTCTTGGTTGCAACATAATATTGATTTTTTGGGTTCTATTTTGGTCATTTTTTATGTTTTCATATTGTAATGAGAGTAGAGATGCAAGAATGTTTTGTGTGTTTTCTTGTTGTAACAAGAGTAGGAGTAGGAGACATAAGAAAGTTTTTTTATTTGATTTAATTTATTGTTTTCCTACTGTAATAATAATAAAAGGTGTAGGATTTTTTTGGTTTATTTTCTATGTTTTCTTGTTACAAAAAGGATATGAAATGCAAGATTTTTTTTTTAAAAAAAAATCTATGTTTTTTCATTGCAAAAAGGATACAAGGTGCAAATTGTTTTGTATCCCTTTTGCAATGAGGAAACATAGAATATTTGTAGCAATAGGACTTGGAGGTGTTTTTTTTTTAATGTTTCCTTGCAATACCAAAAGTAGGAGGTGAGAAAAAAATATTTATGTTTATTTCCAATGTTGTTAAAAAATTGATAACTTTTCTTTATGCAAATGTAAGATTTGTGACAACATGGCTACTAGGAAGAAACATCATTTACACCGAATTGGGGAAGGAGGGTCAAAAGGAGTTGTAATTACAACTTAACAACATGTTTCATCAAAACTAGTGGTTAATGAGAACAACATGTTGCTTCACCAAAATTGATGGCTAATGAACAACATGTTGTTTCATCAAAATTAATGGCTAATGAGCAACATGTTGTTTCATCAAATGCAATGCTAGTTGATTTGCAAATGTGTGTTGGAGGGGATGATTAGGCGCAAGGAGTTGATTCTCCAACTAACAATGTTGTAGTTCAGTTAACATTATTTACTTTTGTTGTGAATATGTTTTCAAAAGAAATTGATGAGGCCAACACAATTCACCCATATGATGGTTAGAGTGTACAAAGAAAAAATGGTAATATATAGTTGTTATTTTAACCCATAAATTATGTTAATTTTTTAAAGCATCATTTGTTTTATATTTCATTTGATAGTTGTGTTGTCTGTTCTTATAATTTATAGGGGAAAAACTCCAACCTCCCTCTCATTGTGAGATGGAAATTGGGTTTTTTTTAGTTGTTTTTTGGTGCAATACCTAAAAATGGTGGTTGCAAATGAAGTTGAAGGTTTATGGTTTATGTAGTACCTACATTGATGGTAATGTTAGATAAATATAATTTTTGTTTTTCATTTTTATTGTAATTGATGGTTTAAAAAGGGAAACTAAAGGAGTAAATGAAGCCCCTTAGGCACCCAAGGTAGCCCAAAAGGATTCATGTCGCAACCCTAGCCTTGGGCTCATGACCAAAGTAAGGGCTTGCAAAGGTGCAGGCCAAGAGGGAAGCCTGGGAATCACATTTCATGCTCCCAGGAGTGTAGGAGAGTGTGAGAGCATGAACCCTCACACTCCCAAGTGAGCTCCCATTTTAGAAATTAGAGTTCCAATGGACTCTTAAATTTTCAAACAGTGAATGCAAGGGTCAAAACCGATTAGATTGAAGAGTTCCTTATATCATTGGAAAGCACTTGGAACGTAGATGTCTAAAAATGGGCTTGCATGACCCATTTGGACATTTAAAACACAAGTTATGGCCAAAAGAAAGGTCGGGAGTCAAATTGACAATTTGACTCCCAACCATTAAAAGTCAAAAATCGCCTTGATTTCCTTACGCGTAGGTGCCATGCAACATATTGTTGAAAAGCTCTTGACAAGGGTTACAACTTTGTTTCAAATTTCATCTCAATCCGAGGTTTGCACACAAAGTTATGGGCCCCCAAAGTCGTGGGAGTCCCAACTTTGGGAATTTCGAAACTCCCACTTGGGAGTCCTGGGACAAAATGACATTTGGGTGTTGGTCTCATGGCCAAGCACATAGTATACTATAAGGGGGAAGGTGGTGGCTTCCCCCAAGTCCGGGCCCTGGTGAATCTTGTGAATCTGTGTTTGTCGTGGCTCATCCATGCACCAAAGTGCTTTAACTACGCACTAACCAACTTGTTGTTTGGTTTGTGCAAATCCGTGTGAGTAATTGAATTACTTATCAAATTTCCTAGTCCCATCCTGAAGCTCCAGCACACCCCTTTACCTACGAAGTGCTATGAGCTAGGGAGAGCACCCCAACTCCTTCTCCTTCCATTGTCTTCACCTTTGGATTTGCAATTGAATCCATCAAGGAACTTGGGGGTGCGTTAATTTAGATTAGGTTAAGTTGGGGTCAAAGTGGGTGTGCAAAATTAGCACATGTTCCATTGCATATGTCACCAAATGGTTACTCACCTAACACCTCAAAAAGATGCATGACCTCATGGTAAAAAAAAGGCAAATTTGGTTGTCCTTTGACTTGTGAAAAAGGTTTGCATTGTCAAGACCATGCTCGAATGAATGCATGCATTTTAAGTGATGCGCATGCAATCCAATGACAAAATGACCAAAAAGCAATTCTTCAAGCTCATGCAAAAGCCCATCTGGAATGGGATCACCTCCAGTCACTTGCCAAAGGGAAATTTAAAATGTAAAAGCCTCCTAAAGTCCAATTAATTTCTAATCAGCTTTTATAGGTTTTGGGCATTAAATCTTGGGGTGTTGGGAGCATCCCACTTGATGGGCCCATAAATGCATTAAAAGATGAGGACTTACAAACCTTCATTTACACAACTCGATGTGTGTATGCAAAGAAGGTGAAGATGGCATGGGATCACATTTATTGGGAACAAAAGTGCAACAAGAAAACTCAAAAACAACAAATCAACATTATCATTGATTTTCATGGATCCAAGATGATTCATGGATAGTATGCTATCATGCCCACCCATTTTATTTTCCTTTTTTGGTTTAGGGTATTTTTTGGAGTGTCCATGGTGATTGTGGGGTGTGTTACCTTAATGCAAAATTCATGGGATTAATAAGGAGGAGTTTGTGGCAACCATGGTTTGCCTCCAAGTAGAACATCACCACATTTATACCCACCACCATGTGGAAGAATGCAACAAAGGTAGCAATAGCCTATTGATAAGTGCATGGGATGGTCAATATGGATCATGGTTCTAGAAAGGGTTTTCCCTTGGTGTCCAAAGGATTACATGTGGTGATTTTTTTGACATGGTTTTGTAGGCTAGGATTTATATTTGAGGACATTGTCACCTATGACATATGTAATCCAATTTTGATTTTTGATAAACATTTTTTTCCTTGACTTTAAGACTGTCTTCTATTATCACATTATATTATCACATTTTCCTTGTTAAAACTTATTGAAATCCTCAAGATACATGGGTATTTGTAATGCCCACAAATGGACCACAAAATAGGGGCTGATTTTCTAGTCAAAACATGCAATACTTGCATATGCATAAGAAATAGGTGTTGGTGTTCTTGTCAAAATATTCAATACTAACATCTGAGTTACAAAATAGGAGTTGGTTTTTTGGTCAATGTATGTAATACATGCATACAACTTCCAAAATAGGTGTTGGGTTTTGGGTTTCAACATCCTTTGAAACCCAATTAAGGTCAATGTGGGTATTACATTAATGGCCTATGTTTTCACCAAACTGCCTTGAGGATAACTAAATCATTTTCATTTGCACCCATGTGCAGGTAATGCTTGTACAATACCCACATGTGGGTCACAAATATAGGAACTAGTTTTGGGAAGAAAAAAATCTAAACATGATGTGGGTATTGCAATTTCAAATTAGGGTAACATTCAATGGACCTTCAATCAAAGCCCAATGGTTTTCACATGCACATATATGCACATGTATTGCCTCACAAAGAAACATACTATGAATGCAATACTTGCATCTTGGAAACCATAAATGACCCATAAGCAATAACAACATTAATTTAAAAATTCCTTAAATGTGCATGGTAAACTTTACAATACCCATAAAAGCCTTTCTTAATGTCAACTATCAATTTTTAAGGAATGAATAGGATCCTATTTATCTACCTACTTATGCTTACCTACCTACCTAGGGTAGATGCAAGGTAAAGTGACTCATAACCTTGAGGACAAAAACTCCATATTTGATAGGTTTGACTAGGTCAAGGATTAACCAAACCAAAAAACCCCTTGATTTTTATGTTATTTTTCAAAAATAAATGCAAACCCTATTGGAAGCCCCTATTATATACTTCTCTAAAAAAGACTAGCTTAGGAAACCCCAATTTGATGTAGCTATATATGGACTTTATGAATTTTAAGAACTTTCATGTTATTTTAAAATCCATAAAAAAAATTCTACAAATCATATGATGTCAATCTTTTCATACTTGTGTTTGTAAAAAAAAGACTCATCATATTCCAATTCCCTATATAACATACTATAAATATTTCAATCGTTTCAAGTCCATATACAAAAATTGTTGCTAGTCGGCATGTCCAAAACTTCAACTCAAAGTCATGTAGTTTATTCAATAGTCATATTTTTGTCCTAGTTGTAAATCCTATGGAATATATTCAATTTAATCTAGCCATTTGGTAGGTAGGTAGATAGGTAGCTAGGAATGGGTTAGTAAGTAGGCATAGGTAGGTAGGCATAGGGGGTAGATGTAAGGTAAAGTGGTTCACTTTTTATGTCACAAGTTAAATTTTGCAAGGTGTTGTGATTGGAAGCTTCATTACCATGCACACATAATTCAATTTGATCTTAGGGACTTGGGTTTAAATTTTCAACTTCATTATAAAAATGAAGATGTAATTTATTTTGCATAACTCATTAAAGTAAAAATGAGTTACATAGTCATGAAGTCGTGAATGGCATTTACAACTACAAACCTAGTCATGGGTGTAGTCATATTTGCCATGTTTTGGCATAATGCCTTTAGTTCTTGTCGGGCATCATTAATGATGAAACAAGGTTTCCAATTGTGCATGTATGACAACGTTTTTGCTTTTAAGGGTTTTAACCATTTGAACAAATCTTCAATCGTTCACTGGCTTGTAATTATCCATGTCAAAGGAACACCTATGTGATGCACATCAAAACCCATCAAAATGAACAAATGAAACTTCATGTCATTGGTGCCAAATGTGGCATCCATTGAAATAACACCATTGTGGCCACATGAAAACATTGATTGACATTGAATTAGTGTTTGGATGCCAATGGTGAATGGCACTTGAA
>Ga0116228_10005357_pt1 | contig 11447 bp, 9 predicted proteins | sample S1TSphfallax_2_FD_89694 | JGI IMG/M metagenome (GOLD analysis project Ga0116228, IMG submission 89694) | Host-associated microbial communities from peat moss isolated from Minnesota, USA - S1T2_Fc - Sphagnum fallax MG | ecosystem: Host-associated > Plants > Peat moss > Unclassified | place: USA...
AGTGAGGAAGGTAAATGAGGCTATGCCAAAATGTGTCTTTTAGCATGGAGAAACTCTTTGACACACTTTAGGGTTTAGGGTTTGTCCTTTTTGAGCTTTGAAATTTTTGCTTTGTTTTGTGTCCTAGGATGCATATTGTAAGTTTTAGGAATATGCTCAAAGTGTGAAAATGAAGATTGAAAATTTGAAGTACCATGTTGAAATATGGCCACATGAAAGTGACTTTGGGTGGGGATATATGTTCATCATCAAATTCTATGAACAAGAATCAACATAAAAGGGAAAATCCAAAGAAATAAAATAACAAAAGATAGAGAGTAGGTTGTTTGATGAGCATTGTAAGTTACACAAAAGTACACATTTCAAAATCAAGTTAAAAAGAAGGAAATTTTTTATTTAAACATATTGGAAATAAAATTCAAAATTTGTTTAAGTTTCATTATGAAACCATTGTGTGTTGTATTGAGTTTATGATAATTTGAATATAAATTTGAATTTTTTAATATAATATTAATGTAAATATTAAGAAGGTTTGAAATGATTGATCAATATGGTGTTGAAACTATTTTTCATTACAAAACTAAATAAAATAAATATGTAATAAATATTTAAGATATAAACATTATTGTATATGTTAAGTACATCATCAACAAAACTTGCACTTTCTCTTTGTTAAAAAAATACATGACCCATATTGAAATATAAGTTAGCACATTTCCCCAAAAAATGAGCTACTTGCATTTTTAAAAATCTATTGAAACAATGAACATTTAATGCATATTAGTGAAGAAGTGTCTTATCAAGTTGAACACCAAACTAAAAACATACAACAATTGTTATGATGAAATTTGTAGTTATTTAAAATCTATTTTCACCCTACTTTTGGGGTTACCAAGACTTAGTTAAAACTATATATTTTATTTACCTACACCTTGTTGGTTAGTACACATGGAGTTATAAACTATCAATGTAGGTTGTTGAAACAATGCGTAGAAACATATTGCCTAAACAATAATTCAATAATGTGTATGAATTTGAAATTAAAAAAATGTTTAGACTTTGAAATGTTGAATATAGACATGCATGAGAGCTATGTTGTTTTACAAATATTTGTTATGGTGTAAATATTGTGTAAATAATTTTTTTAATGTATTTTTTGGGTCAATATTGGAAGCACAATCAACAATGTCCTTCAACGATGACTTGAATCTAGCTTCAAAAACAAAGGAAAAAAAGTTAATTGTTTTTCTAAAAATCTTGGCCGTTGAAAAGTGGTGATCAAATTTTCATTGCCATTTGAACAACCAAGATTTCTGGTTGCAACTAATCCACACGCTAGTCGTAATCTAATGATTTGAATCCAATTTCGAAAGCAAAAAAATATTAATTAATTAATTAAGAAAATTTGATCATGGAAAAGTGGCGACCAAAATTTAGTTGAACGAACAATATTTTTGGTGATAATTGGTCCACATCTTGATCATAATCTAGTGACTTGAATATGATTTTGACAATGGAAAAAGAAATTGAATTTCAAGTAGATTTTTCTCGCCATCATAATGGCCAAGATATTTTTATCACAACTAATTCACACCTTAGTCATAATCCAATGACCTAAATGTGGTCCTAAGGGGAAAAAAGAATTTGAAAAAAACCTTGACCACTGAAAAATATTGATTGTATTTTAATTGTTATTTGAAAGACCAAGATTTTTTTAAATCAAAACTAGTCCACACCCCAATCACAATCCAATGACCTAAATCCAATCCTTAAACTAAGATTTTTTTTAAAAAAAAATGTTAATTGTTGAAGTGTGGCAACTAGATTGTAGTCTTCATTTAAACAATCAAGATTTTTGGTTGCAACAAGTTCACACTTTGATTGTAGTTCAACAACCTAAATCCGTTCACGAAATAAGTTATTAATGAAACATGAATTCTTACAAAAAATAATGAATTGATTAATAATTAATAATTAAACTTAGCTACATAATGAAGAAAAACTTGTTTTTTCTATGGGAATGTTTAGTCAATGTTAGGTTTGACTTGACAAAGTGATGCATAATGGTTGACATTGAGATGACAATCGATGAAAAGTGGCATGTCAAGTCATTTTTGACAACCCTAATTTTTAAAAAACCATGTAGTTTAACAATAATGTCAAAAAAATTGAATGTTATTTTTCCAATCATTCTTGAAGCTACAAAAATATTATGTAATCAAGAGCCTAATTTTCATAGCATGTCCTTGATTCATAATGATGATTTAATACAAAAGTTTTGACTTGGTATTGGACTAATAATGGACCCAAATCTACTGATTTTTGCATGGCAGGAGGTAGGTATAAACCTAGTCTTGAGATTAGTGTAAGTATGGAATTAGACTAATATTAGATTGGTATAATTTCAATTCCATATCAATTTGGTATTAATAGAAGGCTAGTATTGCCTCAAGTGATACCAAATTGGTATGTTTTTCCATACCAATATACATATCAATACCATATACCTAAATTGTTCCTTATATCACAAGGTGCTAGAAGTGAGAGAGATCTTATGCTTATTTCCTATTCAACAAGGCAAGTAACCTTACATTTATAAATATTTGTCAAAAAATTTGTTTCTTAAAAAATAGGTATAAGGTCCTTCTTGCTCTTAAATAATGGATGTAAATTTTTTTTTCTTTTTTAGGAAGGATATTGGTTACTATTCATGAATGTAAGGTGACTTCCAAATATAGTAGGAAATCATTTTGAGTGCTTTATGAAGGATGGAAGAGATTGGAAAATGCTTTATATCTACAATGACCTTCTAACTTTTGCAATAATAAGAGGAAGTAAGTACATAACACACATAACCAACTACATGATGCTCTAGTTGTATAATCATGATTGTTATACATACATTTTTTCAACATTACCAATTAAGAAACCTCATCATTGCCAATGTGTGGAAAAAAGGAATTTGCATGGTGAAGGAACCAAGTCGGTCTAGCCTTAATCTTAGCTCCTTAGACCAAGCTCCTCAAATTGAGATCAACTAGGTATGTTGTACATTATAATCATGCACTTTTTTATTGGGTTGAAAAAGGCTATGACATACAAAAACTAACTAAGTAAAAAAAACAAGTTTTTTCCAATTTTCATGGACAATCTAGTAGTTTTCAAAAGATCTTAATTAGAACACTTAGTGCTCACACCCCAATTTGCCTCTTGTTGTTTGATCCTTACTTGTTCCACAATTGAGAAAATGATTTGTTTGGAAATTTTCAAAATTTTCAATCTTTGTTATCTTATTGAACCTCGCCTATTTTGGAAAATCTCAACTTTGTAACTCTTTGTATACCTATTGTACATCAAATTGGTAACCACTTTGATGAAGGTGCAAGTATAGAAATGAGCATGAAGAATAAAAAGTTTGCATTAGCACCAATAATAATACTAGACACCTTATTATTGTTCTTTTTTCATCTCAAGTGGTGTATTTCATCATCACATATACTTTCCAAATTTATGTTACATTGAAGATTGTCTTCCAAATATTTTAGCAAATTCATTTATTGTTCCTTCAAATTTATTGTTCTAGATGAAATTCATCCTGAGTTGCAGATATTAAATTTAAAAGTTTATCATTTGTGTGAATTCCTTGCTTTTTATAAGGGCTTAGGGTTTAGGATAACTAAAACTTTGGTTAGAGATGTGAAAATAATGCAAGAGAGAATTATGAAAAAAAATCTACTTTTGTATTGATACAATTTAACTTCTTTTTATGTAGTTACACAACTTGAAAGGTTGTCATGACTTATGAAAGGTCACACTTATTCACTTGAATTTATGTATAGTGTACTAATTACTTTACTAATAACTTTTACACTCCCATTAGTGCAATTGTCTTCTCTAATGAAATAAGGTTTCTCCTTGTTTTACATTTGTTTGTTGATAACTTTTCTTTTTTGGACTTTTCAATTGCATTCTTGGTTGAGCACTACCATTTCAAGTTTTCTGGTTTTCTTGTAATGTAGCTTTTCTATGTTGGCGAACTTTCACAAGGTAAGTATACACCTCTATCCAACAATGTTTTGAACTATTGTCTGATAACTTCCATTTAAGAAATCACTTTGGGTAAATGATTTTTTTGATAAAAATTCCTTTGATGATTCCAAAGTTTAAACTAAGAGTGTACTTTTGAGTTATCTTAACTCCTCCTTTGGTAATGGCTAGGGATAGTGGAAAGTTGGCATTGGGGTTGTGATACATAGTTCGGCTTATGTTGTTGTTGACTTGATATATGGTTGATGCCACTTGCAATTGCTTAATCTTTGTTTTTACAAAAAGTTTCACCTACCATTCAAATTGTAAGTTTCTAATCCTTTCACTTTATAAGTTGAGTTTTTCATTTTTCGAAATTGCTCACCATCATGGTTAGACCAATCACCCAAATCATGTAAATAATTTTTGGATTTCAGATTTAGGTTATTTTCATGTTGTTTGTCACTCCAAAATTTATGTGTTTTGGGTGTAAAAGTATAGCTTGTCAGACTCGTAGTAGAACAAAGTGGCATGTACCACAAGTTTGACAAAAAGAATTGGATATGGCAAGTCAAAAAAAAATCATTAAGACTTGGAAAGAACCTTTAATTTCAAGAATGGCTGCCACTTTAGGAGTCAAGGTTGTATGCAAAGTATTTTCAAGTAATATGCACATACTTAATGCTTACATATGATAGTAATGTTTTTTTCGAGGTAATGTTTTTTTGAAAATATTAGATATCACGGTTGAAATTGAAATGCATCATATTTGAATTTGCTTATCAAGTACTTTTTCCTTTATAAAACATTGATATTGTGTGCCAACTTGTTTGCTACGAGAATGATATTTTTCATCTTCACTAAGTGTTATGGCATTTTGAGAATATGAATAAATCATAGTAAGCTCTTTTTGTGGAAATCCAAGTTTAGTTAAAAGCTTCCGTAACCAAATAGCTTCAAATGTGGCTTTGGCTACAACCATATATCCAAAATTTGTAGAAGAAAACAATTGATTGTTACTTCTTACTCCCCAAGAAATTATGCATTGGGCAAAAATAAAACAAAATGTAGAAAATTGAATACCTTTGTCTCTAGCCCAATCAACATTAGAAAAACCATGGCAAATTTGACCAAAATTTGATTTATATGATATTGGATCATAATTTTTGTATTACATATTATGTTTAAAAGCTTGAATGTGAATATCTCCCAGATTGAAAAGATATTATGTGAGGCTGCTTATTGCATAATATGCACAACCTAGTTGAAAATTTATTATGGAATGCATAAGGTTGCCCACTATCTTGGAATATGGATATGTATCCATGATAGCTCATATAGTTGGAGTATTTGGAAAATCATATTTATTTAGTCGAATTCTTGGTTGCATGGGTTGACTAAGTGAATTGCAATTGAGCATGTGAAATTCTTGCAATTTGGAAATCACATGTTGCTTTTAATGTAAAGTTGTTCAACCTTTTTGATGATTATGGAGGATGGCATTACCTAAGGTGTAATGAATTTCTCCATCATATGACATGTTAAATTCTTGTTGGAGAATAAATTTGATTTGCTCAATCAATATTAATGTATTGTTAATGAGTATGCAATCATCAACATAAACAATAAGGATGACAAATCCAACGTCTAATTTCTTGATGTAGATATTAACAATTGATTCCAATCTTTGAAAGCCTTGTAATATCAAGTAGTTGTTTAAACATTGACACCAAGCCTTGGAAAAATTTTAATCCATATAAAGATTTCAAAAGTTTGCATATTATTTGTGGATTAGGTGGAATTGGTAACCCTTTTGGCATAAACAAGTAGATGTCCTCATCAAGAAAGTTCTTTAACAATGTTTTCTTTACATCAAGATGTTGATGCATTCCTAAATTACATTGAGTAGTAAGAATTAACAACATTTTGATGGAATTTAGTTCAAGACAATAGGTGAGAAAATTTCAATGTAGTCAACACCTTGGATTAGTGTAAACCTTCTTGCTACTATTTTTGCTTTAAACTTGTCAATGGATCCATCCAACTTTGTTTTTATATTTAAAAACCCATTTGGATGAAATAGAAATTTCACATTTTAGAAAATTAATTATTTCCTAGGTTTTGTTAGTTTTAAAATATTGTAGTTCAACTTGTATGGCTAATTTTCATTCTTTAGCATTTAAGTCCATTGAGATTATCCTTGGTGGAAGTAGGGGTCACATTGTATATTGGCAACACATGCATGATAGATGCATTTTGTACTTTTCTTTGCTGGTATTTTACCTTGTATTGTTTCAATTAATCTTTGTGGAGGTTTGACAATATTTTTAGGTCTTTGAGAAAGGCTTAATGCTACCTTTTATCATGTATTACATCATGTTCATTATGTAAAGATAATTGGGACAAGGCTTCCACAACCTGATATTATGATGAATTTATTGTTGATTTTCAATATTTTGAGAACTAGATGCTTGTTGATTTAGCAAAAATATTTGAAATTGTGTTTGGAGTGGTATTGTTGGTTGATTTAGCTATGTATTTTGAGCACTATTTTGAGGTACATTTGATGATTGAATTTGAGGGTTTGGAATTTCAATCATGTTGAATTAAAAAAGGTTTACATGAAGTAGGGAATCTTTTTCAATTCCATCATCTTATTGAGTGAAATTATATGTAGACTTCATGTGTGTTTCATAAAAAATGATGTCTCTTGAAGTAAGGATTTGGGGCCCATTTATTGTCATTAGTCAATAAGCCTTGGATTTGTAATTATAATCCAAAAAGATACAATAAATAGAATGTGTATTTAATTTCCATTTTGTTTCTTTATGAATAAATGCATGAGCCTTGCATCCAAATATTTTATTTGTTGTCATTAGTCAATTATAAGCCTTGGATTTGTCATTATAACCAAAAAGATACATTGAATAGAATGTGTATCTAGTTTCCATTTCATTTCTTTATGAATAAATGCATGAGCCTTGCATCCAAATAGTTTAAGGTGAGACAAATTAAGTTGATGTCCAAAGCAAAGTTCATAAGGTGTTGTTTGGTTGTATTTTGCTTTTGTAGGATTTTAGTTTTCCAAATAGTTTGCAATCATCGAGTAGTTGCAAACTTTTGGGTAGCTTTGCAAATGTTAACATAGCTAGAACAACTACTATTGATGTCTTATTTTTCTTTTGGAAATGTCATTTTGTTGAGGTGTGTAAGCTATAGAATACTCCTTTTGGATGCCCTCCTTTTGACAATATTCAAAAAAAAACTTTGATTTATATTCACCTCTTCAATTAGAGCTTAATATTATGATATTTTGGCTAGTTTGTTTTTCAAGAAATGTTTTCTATATGAGAAATTTGCTAAATGTCTTAGATTTGTTTTTCATAACGTAAACAAAACAAAATCTAGATCTATCATCAATGAAGGTTATAATATATTTGCAACCTCCATATGTATATGTTTGTAGAGGTCCACAAATGTTAAAGTGTATTAACCCAAGGATTTGTGTGGATTTTGTAGATCCATTTTTAGGAAACTTGATTCTATGTTGTTTTCCTTTGATGCAAGGTGTAAATAATGTACAATTTCCTTTTCATTGAAAGAATCAACTCCTTTTGCTAAAGCTTGTATGATTCTAAGTTTGTTTTTATTTATATGTCCAAGTCTCAAATGTCATAAGTTGGACATATTAATGTGTGTTATTGTTGGGATTGTAATGACTTTACTTTCATTTTTGATAGTTTCACCAAATTATACAAATCAACATTCAATTTGCATTTCGTTATGATGTCTCTTGATTTAATTATGCGAATACATTATCCTTGTTTTATATGCATTTCCCCTCCTACCTTATCAAAATGTTTTGGTGAAATTTTTTTTTCCTTTAATTTGGGAACATGCAAAACTTTTGGTATTTTGTTTTCTATATTATTGAGAAGTCTTATTATTACCACTACTTGCCCATGTATTTCATGTGTTGTATTGTCACCCAAAAACACAAGTTTATTACTTTTGATTTGTTGATAATTTGTGCAACATTCTCTATCAAAACACATATGTTGAAACACTTTTATACCTATGTACCAAGTGGGGTCATCTCCTTTTGCAATGAAGGTAGCAACATAATTTTTTTTATTTTTTATAACAATGTTTGACTACCTTTTACCATTAGAATAACTTCTTCAACTATTTTTTTATTGCAGTCCTTTATCAAATGTCCTAGCTTCTTACAATAAAAGTACTTCTTACCAAAAGATTGGGACGATGTTGTTGCTAATCTCTTGGTGGAATTTTTTTGTTGTACTTTGTGAATTTATTGCTATTGTACTTTGAATATCTCTTCCTTGCATAAAGAATTGATGAACTTTCATTGCGTAGGTTCATGTCTTTCATCAATGTTTCTTTTTGGATCATATTTGTGATCAAAGATTGAAGAATCCGGTGAAGTTGTCTCCTTAAAGGACTTATGAATGTTCTATAGTTTGGAAGCATACTCCTCGTAAGGCAAATAATTCTTTTGTCATTGGGCACGGTTACATTTGTGACAACTAGTTGATGCAAATTTGCTTGAAACAAGTGGATGTGTTTTGTAACATTGTCACTTTCTTTCATCTTTAGAGTAAAAACACACTATACTGGACCAAAATTGGTAGTTCAAAGTCCATTTTTAAAGTCCAAATCCAATGATTTTTCCAAAATTGATTTACATGGGTGAAAACATGAAATAAAAAGTTAGTCATGCCAAGGTTAAAATCCTTTCCAAAGATTGCATTTTCCATGTGGCAATTTTCTATTGGTTTATACTACATTTTTCACACAATTTTTCAAATTGAATATCAAATTTGAGACCAAATATGACATATAACATGAGATAACTCAAAATTTTTGCATCAATCCTTATGTTATATCAATTCTATAACTTTATTTTGAACCATGATTACAAATTGAAAACTATAATAATGTTTAAGGATGTTTGAGTATCAAAATCTAAAAAGGTATATGCATTTTTATTTTTTGAATGTTTTGAACACATGGATCCCTTCTTGTGGAATATATTAAAGTTCACAAAAAATATTTAATAATAAAAAAAAACTTTTGAAACAAAAAAACCACATGTCCACATGTTTTTTTTGAATGCTTTAAACATATAAAAGGACTCTTGAAACATAGTGAATTTTCATGAAAATTCTATGGTTGTAATTTTGAAAGCATAAAAATTTATTTCAATTTTCAATTTTTTTAATAAATATATAGTGTTCCCATGGTGATTGTTCAAAATTTTGAATTTTTGTTTTTAAGGATTATTGTCCACACACTTTGTGGCTCCTTATTTCATGCTTTCACCCACATGGTGTTGAAGTTCACATTTTTTTCCATTTCCAAGTTCATACCACCATAATTAAACCTTTTTTAAAAACCTTTAAAAATATGGGCCTTGAAAAAATCAATTTAGATATGGAAATTGATTCTACAAATTTGAAATTTTCATTTGAAAATTTTAAATATTTTTATAGACTTTTTTTTGCTTGATTTTTTCATCTTAAGTGTTATGTTATTTCAATGTGTGGTGATAAAAAAATAATGGTTTAGTTTCCAACTCCACTAGAAGAAAAAAAACTCATAATGGTAGTTTTTTTCTAGGGGTCAATGTGGGTCTTGTGTGTGGTATCTGGGAAAAAGGGACTGTTAGAGGAAATGGGAGAGGGAGAGAGATTCATTAGAAACTTGGAGAGTGAGGTGAAAGAGGGAAAAAAAAGTGTATGTACTTTGTGTGTGATTTTAATGGAAGATGGTTGAAGGACTTGAGTCTTTTGTGTTACATTGTTATTGTATTAAGTGTGGGATGTAAAGTAGGTTATGTTAAGTAAATAGGATGCTTCCTTGAGTTCGTACCTTTACATTTCTCTTGGACAGAAAGTAATGGGTTGACCACTGGGTAGTTTTTGGAGCACTAAGCTACTGCTTGCCATAAGAGGGTAAGAGCTAGTCCTTAGTGGTGGAAATTAGGGGGAATAGACCAACAAGTTATCTCTTGCAGATTCGAAGGCATTGCTATAGGTAATAGGTAGGAGTTAAGATGGAAGACAATTGGTTGTAGATAGTACAAAGTAGAGGAGGGATTTCTTAAGGGTTGTAGGTGGTGGGCAAAACCACTAAAGATATTTTAGGCATAGAAGAGGAGGGACAATCGTAGTAGAAAGGTCTGTAGACCCCATAGGCAATATTCGAAGGCGTTGAAAGTATTATAGAATCAAGGGGAATAATTATTTTTAGGTTCTCCCCCTTTCTTATATTTCTCCCCTCCCTATGTTTTACTCCCTATTCCATGGACTAGATTACTTGTAGGAGGGTAGGTCTAATAGTAGACTTTTATTTTTTTAAAAATTCTTTGTATGATTTTTTACACATTACTTGAGTAGTTGTAGTAAAGTAAGTTAGGGAGGGTAGTTCTTTTTGTGAAGTAATAAGGTGTCAACCTTGCCCCTTGGTCTTACCCCCTAGAGGACGGTAATGATCAGGGGCCGCAATTTCACCCCTTAACATGCATGAGTAAGAATATAGGGTGCAATATATTGGTTGTTGGGTAAAAATTATAAGTTAATTAGTTAAAAAATAAGGTACATTTCATTCAAGTAATCAATTTAATTATAATCTAGGGTATGCAATAATATGAAATAATGGATTATAATTAATATAGGGTGGCTTGGATATGTATATATTAAAAGAATAGATAAGAATAGAATGATAAAGAATAGATTGGACAATTATCTAATACCCTCACTAAAAATGGTCGTTTGACGCATGTAGATCCCAAACTTTATACTAAGTGCCCCACTAGGAGTACCTACAATAATTTGGGCTACAATTGGAGCTATCGGCTTTTGTATAATACCATTTACGATATTCCATAATTTTTCTGCTTTGAATATTAATGTCAATCTATGAACCCATATGTTATAAAAGGTTTCATCAAATTTAATTACATTGCTTATGTCAATTTTTTGTGCCATTTATTTGCTATAAGATTTTGGTGAATGTATCATATGATTCACAATGGATTGTATTTTACAGATTTTTTTTTACTATGATTGAGATCAAGTACCATGAATCTCTCAATCATTATACAAGTTTCAGATTTGCTCATTCTCTCTAATTACCTCTTGTGCAATTATAAACAAATGCATCTTAGATTACTTAAGCAAGCTCTGATACCATGCGGGAATAATGCAAGAGAGAGAATTAGGAGAGAAGATCTACTTCTGTATTGATACAAGTTTCTTCTTATACAGTTACACAACCCTGAAAGGTTGCCATGACTCATGAAAGGTCTCATCTATTCACTTGAGTCTCTGTAGAGCAAACTAGTGTAGTAATAATTTTTTATATTAAAAAAGAACAAAAAAAATTACTAATTACTGAAC
>Ga0116228_10005359_pt1 | contig 11445 bp, 10 predicted proteins | sample S1TSphfallax_2_FD_89694 | JGI IMG/M metagenome (GOLD analysis project Ga0116228, IMG submission 89694) | Host-associated microbial communities from peat moss isolated from Minnesota, USA - S1T2_Fc - Sphagnum fallax MG | ecosystem: Host-associated > Plants > Peat moss > Unclassified | place...
CCTATTAACACCATGAAGTGTATGCTGTCCAGGTGATACCACAACATCTGCAGGAAGATATCGTGAATCGCTTGGAAGATGCTGTTCACATTGCAAGAGTGAAATGTGTGTGCAAGTCCTTACGATCTGCTGCTAGTCGCATCCGGTCACTTCGAATCATCTGCAAGGAAGAGTATCATGCTAGTGTCCGAGATGAAAACCCCCCGACAGCACTTCCGTATATCAAACCCATAAGAGGAGGTGCAGATCCAGCCACATTGAGTACGTCAAAGGCAGATGGTTTGACGGAGGACATACAGAAAACCAAGAATGACAGCACTCCTGTTGGACCCCTACATGATGATACTCAAAATGGTGTTTCCCAGGGCTGCCAGAGTGACAGTGGAATCACCAAGCATCCTCTAGAGAAAGTTGCTGAGGGTCCGGATGCTCCACATGAAGGTGTTGAAGGATCTAATCATGTTCGGTCACTTCGAATCATCTGCAAGGAAGAGTATCATGCTAGTGTCCGAGATGATGAACCCCCAGCAGCACTTCCTGATATCAAGCCCATAAGAGCAGATCAAGCCACATGCAGTACATCACAGGCAGATGGTTTGACTGATGGCATACAGAAAACCAAGAATGGCGGCACTCATGTTGGAATCCAGCATGATACTCAAAATTCATGTGGCAATCCAAATGGGGTTTACCAGGGCTGCCAGAGTGACAGTGGAATCACCAACAAGCATCCTCTAGAGAAAGTTGCTGAGGGTCCAGATGCTCAACATGAAGTCGTTGAAGGATCTGATCTCAAAAAGCGCACTTGGGGTCAAAGAGAAACCCTTTGTGAAGCTGAGGTTTGCAATCAGCAGCCCCCATGCAACCAGAATAGTAGTGATCGGGCTCTGCAAGACACTTGCGGTAACTGTGGTACCTCTAAGGGTAATCTGCCAGAAACCCTAAGGGATGATAATGGCAACTTTCCAAATGGGAGTAGCAAGAAACCCAAACTTGAGGGGGACGTTTGTGTGGAGGATTCACAGACTGGGAAAGCAAGTACTCCAGAGACAAAGAAGGAAACAGATGCACAAAAGGGACATCTGCAAGAAACTCAAAGGGATGACAATGACAATTTCCTGAGTAGGAGTAGCAAGAGACTCAAACTTGAGGGGGAGTTCACTGCTGCGAATCCACAGGATGGGGATGCAAGTACTTCAGGGGCAGGCAAAGAACCAATTTTTTTCCGCCAAATTCTGCCAACAGTATTGCAGGGGTCAGAATGTGTTGTACAATTAAGAATTGAGGTTGAACCAAAGCTGCAGTCAAAGGTGGTTTCAGAGGCAGAACGGAAGTGTACTGATCATTGGATGACAGATCCATTGTTTGTGAACAAGTGGATTCGGTATGTTCAGTCTTCAATACAGCATCTGTGCATAGTGGATTATGGACAGCAAGCCATCATGAGGAGATCCAGCATCCTCACAGTCATATCACAAACTTGTGAGTGTTCACTCCCTGTGTGTTCCCACATCTATACTTTTTTTTTTTGATGTTGGCCAGGAAGGATATTATGATGCTCAAATGGCTAGTTTGCCCTGCTGAACCTTGACAATCCAATTCATGGTTGTTTAGTCCAAATATTGTGAAGTCCATTATAGGGTAGTCCTATAGATGTGGGTGGCCAAGGTCTGCAAAGCATTTTTTTGGCAAATCTGCTGATCAATGGGTGTTGAAATTTGTGCTCGTCCACCTCTTTGTTCTCAAACCAGATATCAGCCTTCAAGTTCAGTAAGGTTCAGTTGTTTACTCTTGAATCATTAACATCATTGGCTTTTGTCATCAAAATAAAGCTACATTATTGTGAAGATTATGGCATTTACTGTTGTCTTCAAACTGTGTATGTATAATGTGGACGCATACCAGATGCAATGCTTCATACATGCCTTGAGATTTTATGCTTCTGACAAAGGTCTTGAATTGTGTGGTGTGTGATCAGGCTCTGTGTTGAAGACACTGGACTTGAGGAACATGTTTCTGGATACAAAGGGGTGCAAGGACATGCCAAACCTGGCAAGTTTTACTCTCCGTTGTGTGAAAGTGAATGGTAATGTGCTCCAAGAAATTAACATGCGGATGAGAAATTTGCAAACTTTGGCCCTCCTTGGGGTTTTTGGGGTTCAAGAAGGCCACTTAACATTACCTGAACTCAAAGTGTTGTGTCTTGGCTTGTCCACAAAAGCAAAATCAGTCAAGATTGAGTTGCCAAATCTTGGGAAATTGCAGTTGAAGATGTCATGTCCAGAAGTACTTCACATATACGCACCAGTCCTCCAATTTGTGGCATTTAACCTTGAGATCCTCGATTGCTCATTGGTGGGATTTGAACACATCAAGAATCTTCGGGAGCTTCTTTATGGTGCATCACAATTCACCACGCTTTCAAAGCTCGTGCAAAAGAATACGTGCCTTGACAAGACGTTTCTGGACATACCGTGCATGGCCTTGGACGAGGATGGAAAGTGGCTGGGTGTGTTACCTGAAGTCGCACTCAATGTGCCATCCTTCAAGACACTTCAATCAGAGTGTCTGAACATGCAAGTCCTCAACATCGGTCCAGGGCTTTGGCATTCGATGGAGACAGTGCACTACTCCAGTTTAAGAGAAGTTCAGGCTTGGCCACCAATTACAAGGCTCATCTTGCACATGATTCCCCACACACTTGAATCGTCTGTTGCAGTTTTACTTTTGTTTATCGCAGTAATGCCAAAACTGCGGATTTTGGAAGTAAAGGTGCACACAGATAGCCCAGTCGACTATGACTCTTTTATTGATGCCATCAAGAGCCATGTCTCCCACTTGATGTTTAGAGCTGGGAGATGGACCAAGAGTCTGGACTTCTCTTGTTTTAGCTTCTAGTGTGGATTTAACCATTGGGCCTCAAAAAAGCAGTTGGTCCCTGTTTTTGAATGTACATGTCTTTTTTTTTCCGGCAAGGCATATACGAGGTTCTGTTTCGTGTACACATGATAAGTTATGCTTTATCATCCCTCAGGGTTTTCAGGTTACAGAAATGGAACACACAAAATTGCAATACAGCCTTACTGGTTTCTTCGTGTTAAGGTCTCATTGAGCTCTTTGGGCTCAGCACTGTGTGGGTCATGCTTTAGGGTTTAACATGATGAAATGTGTCAAATGATATTGGATAAAATCCATAATTGTTGTTTGTGAAAATTGAGTGGGGTGGTTGTGTCATCTCGCTCTCTGCACAAAAGCAACAATTGTAGCTTTACACCTAATGATTCTGGGATTTTCCTTCTATTTTTCTTATTTCCCATCATCATAAATTTATTTGCCCTTGATTGAAACCAAAACTCTATCATTGCAATTGTGTTATGGCCAATGTTATAGGTTTTGTGAATATCTTGTTTCTATGCATATTGGAGAAACACATTTGTAAGGTCATGTTAAGAAGCATGGGGAAAATTAGCTAATGTATCCAATGCATTAGGCTTAGGATTACCACTCTTTTTGCATGATTTCCATATATCATACAACCTCAATTTCTATGAACATAGTTTGTCCATTGTGTAAATAAAGAAGTGATTATAATAACAATAAAAGTAATATTATTTATATTAATACGAGGAATAGTATATTTGTTATGCCTTCAAAGGCATTAAATGATCATATGTTTCAAAGAGGATTGTTACTTGGAAACCTTACAACAAGCAAGTTGTTGATGGGGAATTTGGGGACTAGAAAGTGTTACATTGCAAGAAGGTTTAGCTGGGTAGACATTTTTTTGGCATTATTCTTGGTGCTTTGGACATCCATGGATTGAAACTTGCAAAAACAATTGCTCCAAATGCAAGATTTGACAAAACATGCAAGTTTTTATAATTATTTGTAGGAAATGGGATGAACAACAAGGCAATACTGGAAACACATTGCCATCATTCATAGCTTGGGTTCGTGATGTTTTATGTGTTCATGACATGGAGGCAAATAATCTTGATGACCATGATTTGATGTTATTGTGCACTAAACCTGGGCTTTCCATTGTAAAATATGTTAAAGCAAAAGGCTCTAACAATAATTTCCGGGTCTTGGACCATAAGGCTAACTTGTTGCAAATATTTGCTAGTAGTGTTGCTTTAGTGTTTCAACAACTTGATGTTGATGCAAGAGCCATTCAAATGAAGTATGTTGGAGTGCTCAAGGACATAATGCAACTAAATTATGGGCTTGTCAACACCCCTACTATATTATTTAGTTGTGAGTGGATAAAGCATACAAATAATTGGGGTAGTAACATATATATTAAAGATGATGCATGATTTATGGTTGTCAATTTCAAGCACAAGTTGCCAATCTTTTAGGAACCATTTGTATTTCTTTCTTGAGCTACGCAAGTTTTCTTCTCAGATGACAAACGGCCATGTTGGAAAGTACTTTTACCCAAAGAAGTTCACTCCCACCAATCTATTGCAAGACGCAAATGATGTGTTCATTACCACAACAATGGAAGCTAAAGGATTCCATCCAACAACAAAGCTACCTCCACCACAATCTATAGTGTCTTTAGTGGGGTTAATTAAGTTGTTAGATGTTGAAAATCTTCTAACATCTTTATATTCTTTATTAAGTTTTTTTGGTTAAATTATGTTCCATTGCTCAAATTAATTTCAATTTGATTGTTTTAAATTTAGACATGCTTCAAATTACTTGCACACTACTACAAAATGTGGGTGTAGATCATTCATCCTTGTTCAATGAACTAGTAATTCATTACATCCCCATTAGGTCCTCTTCATTGAGATTAGTGAATTCAATCAAAATCCAATGAAATCACTTGGTGTAAAAGCACACATTTTGTTGTAGTGTTGATGTGACACATTGATGTTGATTTGAATTTGAGCAATAATTTTTTTACATCTAGTTTTGTGGATGGTATTGGGATATTAAACAATGCACATGACATGTTTAATATGAAATCATATTTTAAATGTTCATTTTGTTTCAAATATGTGAACATGAGGAGAAAATTGGTTCATTTTTCGTTTTCCTTTCTAAAGGAAATTTGTGGGAAACATAGGTGACCTCCATGGTTTTTGAGTCCATGTATTAATTTTCTACTATCGTAGTACCTAGGTAGCTTTGGCACAAATTATATTTATTTTCATTTTGCCAAAAAACTTAGAATAAAAAAACATTTTATGCCAAGATTTTTGAAAATTCAATCAAAATGTACTTGAACCCACACCATGTCCTACAAAGTAACATAAATTATGATAAGTTTAAATGAAAAGACAAAATCAAACTTGTGAAATATTGAATGATTTTATTGTGTTTACTCCTTATATGCCAAAACTTTCAAAATAAAAAATTCAAGTGTTGAATCAAAACTTAAAATGATATTAATTATTCACCACATTATTGTTGAAGCTACTTAGGTATTACAATAGTTAAGTTAATCATTCATTTGACAACTACTAAGAATACCTCCTTGATATTTTGGCTACATGTGGTTGTTATGTACACATTTTCACACCAAAAAACTGAAAAAAATTCATTGATTTTTAGTTCCATGTGGACATAAAATACAAGTTAGAATGTCATGTCATATTCACTAATATATTCACATCATATACATACAACATAAATGTGACTATAAAATGACTAGATCACAATCTATGTGCATATTATGGGCACATCAACATGTTATATACATTATTTGAAAATTGTATGCCACATCATGTCACAATTGTTTAATTGTTTTAACCACTTTACATCTTTAGCCCAAATATACATAATATGACCACATGTTCACATCATGCTAAACATCTATTCAATAAACTTTAACATATTGTTGGATGAGTAATGATCATCTAATGTTAGATGAGATTTACAAACAATCTAGAATTACATTCATTAGGTTGCAACTAGAAATATTGCTACATAAGGTGGACAATTGCAAATATGGTTCATATTTGTTCTTTTAGTCGTTGAAGACTACCAATTGTTTAAGTAGTGATTGCATAGGACATGTATTCTTCTAGTGTCATTGGACAATAACCTTCCTTTAATTGATTAATTACAACATTACAACATGAGGAGCAACATCAAAAATCAAGTTTTAGCAACAAATATTGATGAAGTTTTGGTCATGAAGATTGAAAAATTCCAAGCCAATTAAGGTCAAGGACCCAATTACAACAAGACTAAGAGATTGAATGTGTGTTTATGGTCAAGGAATTCATTTGTCCAACTTTGACAAACCACTTAATATCAAACAAGGAAGTTTGAATACTCAATAGTTAAGTTTTTGTCATAATTGTGGAAAAAATGACCATTGGTAAAGAAAATGCTTCCACCCAAAAGGCTACACCACAAGAAAGCTACAAAATTTGGATACGGATGCAAGTTGGTATTTGGATTTTGGTGCCTTATGACACATTAAGTGACATAAGTATTGTTAGCATTTACAATATAAATTTTGGCCTAGTAAAAATCGAATCAATAGGTGGTCATAGTCACATGGTTGAAGGCAAGGGTAATGTGATTCTACTCCACTACAAGGTATGAAACACATAATTGATGTGTTCCATATTCTTAGAGTAACCAAGAACTTGTTGTCTATGGTTTGACCAATAATAAATAGAGGATGCTATGTTGCTATTTATTCTTGCTACTATTGACATTTGGAATAGGTAAAATGTTGATGTCTCTGGAGGGGATTTTGTTCATGTTGTTTGCACATGTTAGAATTGATAATGTTTTTGTTTTTGGAGAAAATTTGACATTTGACAATTATTGCTTAGAAGCTTCACTTGTTTTTCAATGTAGTAGTGTAAACAAAAGTGGAAGGGGAGAAACTTAAATCCCCTTCCTACCCTATCCTTAAACTAGGGAAAAAAAATTCTCCCTACAAAACTTATTTTCCTCTTTTGAAAAGAAAGGAGCAAAATGAACAAGAGGAAGGGCTCTTTCATTTCTAACTTCACTAAATAGACATAAAACCCCAAAGATAAAAATATCTCAAAACTCTAATAAGAAAGGTGAAAGAGGAAGCCTTTTTCATCATACAACTCATGTCACTAACTCCAAGATGCAAATAACACCCACCTAACACACTTGTTGCTCTATACACCATTTATAGACCACACCTAAATGCTAACAGTTCCTCTTTGCACACACAATTTGAACAACTAACCCTACCACCCAATCACAATTCTTTGGTTTTTACAACATGCATTCACAAATCTTTCCCTCCTAACATTCAATCGATGAAAAGTTGTTGACCAATAAAAAACCTATAAGCTTCTACCATAGCTGACAACTCACAAGAAAAAATAAAAATAAAAATAGGGTTGGTACCCAAGGAGCAAAAAGGTGAGCTCCTTAGTACGAGTATTGAAACTAATATCAAAACCCTAATACTAGATTGATTGGGTACTCTCTAATTTTTTTCTAATCCAATATCAACATATCTTGATATCAACAAAGTATTTGGACACTAGATACCAAACTAATATGCTACTTGATAATAGTGTTGATACGAGTTAATGACCTTAGATACTAAACCCACATTGATTAGGACCCATAGCCACGTTGCAAATAGTTATGGGTTCAAAGCCATGTTAGATGTTAGCTTCAATGATAGTTGGGTTAATACTGTATACAAATACTTGAAATTGTCACGTTAGATAGTTAAAATGTGAGAAATATGACGTGTCCCAACTAAGTTGCAAGACACCTTACAAGGTGTAATCTGGCAACAGGCTTTTCAAAAAGCATAAAGCTTGCCATTGTGTTTTCTTTTCCCCATAATACCTAGTGGGTATTCAGCAAGAACCTGCTGGGTATCACAAGAAATTGGATCTAACAGCCCCAATTTGAACATCTCAGAATTACAATATTTGAGAAGAAGTCTAAAAGGGTCCAGCATACACGTTTTGCATCTATAGTGATTACAGGTTTTAGTTTTTCTCCCATACTTGAATGTCAGGCTATGATCTGAGAGGATACCAAGTGCAGGCCATGCAGGTTGGAACTAGAAATGGAAGACTAAACTGTGGCTGGTGCTGGTGCTATGGAAGCAAGGACAAGTACAACTAGCTTGGTACAATTGGTGGTGGCACACAATTGCAACAACTGCACCATACTCTACTGTCAAGGCCAGTTTCTGGCCAAGTTCAGGGCATGTACCTAATCCCTCAAGGGACTTGAAACGAGCAAAATAGTCGACTCCCCCTTCAGTCACTGTCCACTTCTAGTCATACCAAATCAACAATTCATGCTCTGTGTCCACAAACCCCAAAGCTCAAATGTCATGAATTCAGATGAAGCAACCATCATTTAGTGCAGTTAAAGATGTAAACATCAGTCGTTCTCTGTTACACAGTAGCAAGGATCACTTCTGATCAAAAAGAACAAAACCATCATACATTCAAGATAAGCAATCTTGAACCATACACACACACATACAAACATCAAACATACATTATGAATGCAAATTTGTAATGAATATAACATACAACACAGCAAGAGGAAACGATATGACATTACCAAACCTGAGACATTACATTCCAAAGAAAGTATATGAGACTGTACAGATAAGAACCATTGCTAAATTTTGAGCAAAAAGCCTGCACCTGTTGGGTAATAGGCCTATCACCATTATTGAAAGATACTTTTCAACCAGAGAAAATGCATATTAGCTTCTGTACAATGTTAACAATGTTGATGTGCAGAACCACAAGGCCCTACCATCCCTTATGCAAAAACTAAACAAGGACTGTCATACAACCCTTTGATGTAGAACCCTGCTCCTTACAGAACTCAGTAAAACCTGGAATTGGAATATATCCAACAACTGCTAATAAGCCTTCTTCGTAAGATACAGAAACTGTACAGCTTTGTGAACCATCATCAGAAGCCACCTGGAAGGTGACTAGAATCTGTAAAGGTTAAAGGTAGGATAACCTACTGTGCCGGAACAGTCCTTGTAGCCTCCTTAATTCTTTCAATGGGTACCAAAGGAATGAAGTCGGCAAGAGGCAACTGCTTATCCTTCAAAACAGTTGCTAGATTGTTGTAACTCTGAGCTCCAAGTTTAGCAGCTGGAGCAGCAAGATAAACAGCCTGAGGCACCAGTGGCACTGTGAGTAACTTCTGCCATGCACTGTATGTCAACTGCTCAGCAGCAGGCTCGTATTTCTGGTAGTATGAAGCTGCTGTTTCATAGAGTCCTTGATTTTGCACATCTGCAACGAGAGCCCTTGCAGCATCTGGTGCCTGCTTGGCCACATCATATGCTTGGGATGATTTCTCTTTCAGAAGTGGGGGTAGCAAGTCATTAAGAAGTGCAAGTGTTTCATCCACCTGCCAACAGAAAATTTAACATATCAAGAAACCTCGCCACAAGAAGAAAAAAAAATTCCCTGGGAAGAAGAAACCCATGCAAAAAGGGTAAAGCAAGAGAACTCACTCACCTTCTGGATGAGATTGACACTTCTTAAGACATTGCAATGATAAGAATGTTACACCTCACAGAAATTGAACATTGGTGACACTCCACAGCAAACTATCTCAAAGCTTTGCTGGACACTCTAAACTACAATCTGCTTATGACTGGAAATTCTCAAAGATTTCCTGGCAACTTCTGAACTAAAATCTGCTTACAACTGGTAATTGCCACTCAAACAAGAAATCTAAACAACAAGACAAAGTTTTTGAAAAAAACAGCATACCTTGCTGTCCAAAAATTGCAGTAGCTCCAAAGGCTTGCCCTCAATCTTTTGATATACAGGACCCACGACTGTCTTGACTGTGCCTTCGACGTTATCAACACTTGGTTTCAACGGTCCCGAACTATCCTTGGCAAGAGAATACAACGCCCCTAAAGATCCCAATGCCTCAAGGGCAAGTACGTGAACCAAGCTAAGATACTTCAGATTCGGCTCCTGCACCAGGTTAGACGGAAAACACAGTTACTAACAACCTTCCAGATTTGCAAAGCGCATGACCGCAAGAACGCCGCAAGAGATACGCAATCCTCAGATAATGATAAACTAAGAAGAACGCATGTGCATTCATGGATTTGAAAGGAAAGACCATTCCACAGAATTCACGTGATGAAAGGCAGCAGCAAAACAGAATCGCCAAGGAGACAATGGTGGCAAACCTGGAAACTTTTATGCGCTATAAAATGATGAGATCCCGCAAACAGCATAACCTCATCTGCTATGGCAATTCTAAAGCTTCCTACAGATGAATCGCGTTCATTGCCTACTCGAGAAAATAGCTACAAGAAGAGACTATTTGAAGCCCGGGGAAAGCCTCGGGAGGAGGCATACAAAATCGGAATAGACTATTTCAAGCCCGGGGGAAAGCCTCAGGAAGAAGCACACGAATCCAGAATGGCTAAAGAATAAACTTATCAAAATATCACAAACGAAAACACAAACAAAACACACTGGCGGGGGTTTCAAATTGAACCTCGGCAATAGGGTTCAAAAATCACGGAAAGCGTACCTGTGTAGTATCAGCCATGATGCCTGGTAACGACGACGACCACTGAGCGCTTGCCGATTACGATATGAAAAAGCAGAGGAAAACCTCCCTTCTCGCAAACAATGAAAGAGTTCGAGCCGGGAGGAAAAAAAAAACTCCGCCAAAAACGAAGAGCGCAAGGAAAAAAAACACAAGGAGAAAAAGAGGTATTTCTCAAAGTGATAAGTTCGAAGACGATTGGCAACAATTATATTTTGTGCACAAGTCGTCGTCGTCGGCAGAAAACTGTCACCACCGCAGCGAAGAGCGAGCGATGGGAAATGAGGCCGGAACGTTGCACACGGGGGAAGCGCCGTCCAGGAAGGCCGTGAAGAGCGTGAGGCGGAGACGCTTTGTTCCGAGCTTCGTTCCGAGGCTAAGCTTCTGGTGTCCGAAGCTAATGGCACATTCTAGAAGCTACCAAGTAGGTACCTAGTACATACACAGTCGGTTGAGAACTTGAAATCTGCTGCCCGGTTCTGGAAAAACCTAAGTGGACGGTGAGATGGACATCTACTGGTCCCACTTGTGATTCGCGTATTTCCCCACTTGTGACGTGAAGCGTTAACCGTGGGGACGACTGTCGTGATGCGAACCAATGAACTGTGGTGAACAACAATTGTGTTCTGGAACAGGCCTTCACTAATTGCGTTCCGGAACTGGCCTCTCCCCATTGTGTTGGGGAAACAGGCCCGATTTAAAATTGGAACCCTACCGGGCTCAACCAGTCCCCCAGATGGAACCGGGCCTACCAGGCCGGCCGATTCCATAGCCCACAATTCCCTCTTTCCCTTCTTCCAGACTTGGTTGGGGTAAGGCTTCCCTATCAAGGGCATTATTGTGTAGTGTAATGCCCAAGGCCATCAGCATTACCAGAATAAGGGCCTACACGGGGTGGAGTTAAGGCCA
>Ga0116228_10005360_pt1 | contig 11441 bp, 8 predicted proteins | sample S1TSphfallax_2_FD_89694 | JGI IMG/M metagenome (GOLD analysis project Ga0116228, IMG submission 89694) | Host-associated microbial communities from peat moss isolated from Minnesota, USA - S1T2_Fc - Sphagnum fallax MG | ecosystem: Host-associated > Plants > Peat moss > Unclassified | place: USA...
AGGGCGAGATTATCCCGGAAGCGATTCTCGAAAAGCCGCCGTCCGCCGAGCTACGACCCGGCCAGGTTGATACGGATTCATTGCCGCCGTATGACGTCCTGGATCCCATCATCGAAGCCTATGTGGAACGCTACGAAACCCCCGAAGGGATCGCGCAGCAACACGGCTTTGACCTGGAACTAGTACGCTCAGTAGTGAAGCTGGTGGAACGCAGCGAATACAAACGGCAACAGGCTGCTCCGGTTTTGAAAGTCACCCCAAAATCGTTTGGGATGGGTCGCCGCTTCCCGATAGCGGTGAAGGTCCAGGTTTAGAAAGATTGATTTTGTTCGCGAAAGGAATTTCATGCAGCTTCGTTCATCCCTGGCTCTAGCCACGCTCGGTATTGCTCTGCTACCGCTGTCCCCGCTGTTCGGCCAGGAACAGACCCCGCCCTCTGCTCCATCTCCCGCCGCTCCCGCTGCAACTGCGCAGACTCCGGAAGCGCCGAAGCCCGTGCCGGCGCCACCGGCCTTCCCGCTGGTAGACCGGGCGAACTTCACCGCAACCTCGCCGACCGTCGACGAAGTGAATGCCTTCCTCAAGGCCTTCTGGGGCTATGATCCCAACCGTCTCTGGCAGGTGCAGGCCATTCTCAAGACGCAGGTGCAGGGCTTGAGCAGGGTCGTTGTCCTGATTGAAGAAAAAGGTGCAGCGCAACAGCAGCCGCAGAGTCTCGGGTTCTTTGTGCTCCCCGATGGCGCGCACCTGATTGCCGGCGAAGAAGTGATGCCCTTTGGCGCAGACCCATTTGCAGCGAACCGCAAACTGTTGCAGTCCACGGCAGATGGTCCAGCGAAGGGCGCTGCTTCAAAGGCGCTTGAATTTGTCGAATTCTCCGACTTCCAATGCCCTCACTGCAAGGAAGCGCAGCCGACGATCGACAAGCTGCTGAAGGATTTTCCCGGCGCGCACTTCGTCTATGAAAACTTCCCGCTGGCTGCTGTCCACTCGGAAGCAACCAAGGCAGCCCAGTATGGAGTCTGTGTCGCCAAACAAGGCGGCAGCGAGGCCTTCTACAAATTTGCCGACAATGTCTTCACCAACCAGGAAAAGCTGACGCCAACGACTTCGACCGACACATTGAGCGTTGCAGTTACCGCAGCAGGTCAGGACCCCGCAAAGATTGCCACCTGCGCGGCTGCGCCGGAGACCAAGACGGCTATCGATGCATCAACGCAACTTGGCCGCGATCTCGGCGTAAACCAGACACCGTTCCTCTTCATCAATGGCCGCGGCCTGCCCCTGGGCGGTGTTCCGTATGACACTTTGAAGCAGATGGTGGCGTACCAGGCGCAACTCGACGGAGTGCCAACGCAATAGGAAGGGCTACTGGTGCGGCGGAAGCAGGATGGACGGGCCCGCAACCTCAGTATGCTCGCGGCGCACGACGCGCGGTGTGATGATGACCAGCAGGCTGGTGGTTGAGGTTGTCTTCGTCGTGTCTGTCGTGGATTGAAAGCCGGGCAACTGGCTCAGACCCGGCACGCCACTCACAGCGTATGACTCCTGGTTCGTGAGGTCGCTCACAAAGACGGCGCTCTGGCCATTCTTCGCGGTTGTGATGCTAGTGAACTGGCGATTGGTCAGTTCCGGGATATTGTTTACTGCTGCGCCCGCCAGCGCCTGTAGTTTTACGTCGAGGGTCAGATCAACGTCGCTTGAGCGCAGGATATGCGGCGTCACACGCAGCTCAAGGCCAATGTCCTGGTATTGCACCTGCGGGATCGGTGCCTGCGTGCTGCCCGTGCCGCCAAGTCCCAGCGCCGCCAGCTCGCTCGACAGACCCGCTGTCGAAATGCCGGGAATGCTCACGCTCGACGAAGTCAGGCCGGAATAGCTCGATGTTTCAATCGGATATTTCTCGCCGATCTTCACATCGCCCTCTCCCTGGTCCTGCACGCGTAGATGCACGTCTTCCAGCATCTTCGTCTTCGACGAATTGAGTGCCAGGTTCGCGGTGACGCTGGGGATAGTGAGGCCTGTGAGCGACAGGCCATTGCCGAAGGTTGTGAAGTTGCCGCTCAGCAGTGGGTCCGTGACCTGGCCCGACGCCAGCAGCACTGCAACGATGGCTGCCAGGTCGCCCGCCGGCGCAAGTCCGCTGGAGATCACTTCCTGCACCAGGCTCTCGTTACTGTTAATCAGTTTCTGAATTTCACTTTCCGCGTTGAATGCGGTGAACTGCTGTGGCGCCTGGACGCCGATATTGGTCGTCTTCGAAGTATCGATTTCGATGATCCGCACTTCCAAATCAACCTGGCTCCGGCCGTCGAGCAGATCGGCAAGTGTGCGATTCAGTGCGGCCAGCTTCGCCTGCGGCCCCTTTACCGTCAGGGTGTTGTTCGATGGCTGGACAGAGGCATTCGGCGCGTCGAAGAGCGTTCGCGCAATGTTGCTCACGTCGGTAAGTTCCGTGGACGACAGTCCTGGTAAATAGACAGTCTCCACGGCCTGCCGCTCAAATTCGGTGCGGTTGGCCTTCGTGTCCTTGGCAACGAGCACGCGCTTCGGATCGAGCGTTACAAAGAAGCTGTTGGTCGCGTACTGCAGCAACTCCGCAGCCTGCGCGTAGTCCAGGTCGTCACCGTCAAAGCTCGTATGCCGCACATCGACCGAGGCATCCACAGTCGGCGTGATGCCATATGCTGCCAGGACTTTCTGTAATAGTTCCTGTCCGCTGCCGCGCATATGGAAGCTGTGGCGGGAGGAGTCCGGCGCGAGCGCAATCGGTGGCGCCAGATTCAGAGCGTCGGTCGTGTCTTCTCTGGCGATCGCGCCGAGACCGCTTGCCGGATCCAGATGTTGCAGCACCGACGGATTGCCGGGATCGATCCTGGCGGCTTCAAGCAGCTTCGCGCGCGCTTCGTCAAGATGGCCGAGGGTCTGCGCCTTGTCTGCCTGCTGGATGAGCTGCGTGACCAGGTTCGCCCGCGCCAGCTGCTCTGCGGCGAAATAATCGCGGTTTGCAGGGTCGAGTTTGACTGCCTTGCTGAAGTCGGTCAACGCACTCTCGAGGTCGTTGTGCTCAACCGCCCTGGCGCCGGCAATGTACAGCTTCTCTGCCTGATGGCGCGCCCTTTCGCCGACGGGCGGTGGCGCCGATGGCTCGGGACCGGCCTTGGAGATCGCGGCCTCCGTTGGAGTTCCCGACGGCGCCTGCGCGTGCAGGGTCCCTGCAGCGGCTGCCAGCAGCATCGTCGCGTGCAGCGCTGCCGTGGCGCATCTCCCTGGGTTGGCCTGCATCATGCTTTTTCTAGTGTAACGGTTCTTCAGCACCGAGTTCATATTCACTCTGCACCAGGCCGCCTTTGAAGGAGCGGGTCGCGATATGGCGAAGAGCGATGTCTCGCGGAAGCGGGCCGAAGAGCGGGATACCTTCGCCGATCAGGATAGGCACGCGCGTAATGATCAGGCGATCCATGACGCCGGCAGCAAGGAAGCGCTGGATGGTGACGCCGCCGTCGATATAAGCACTCTTGAAACCGCGCGCCTTGAGCAGTGCAGAAATTTCCGCTGGTTCGCCGGACATCTGCTCGACCACCGCACCTTGGATGGATGAAAAATCGAGGCCGCTGCTACTCAGGACCACGACTGGCTTATCACCGTAAGGCCAGTCCCCGAAGCTGCGCACCACATCGTAAGTCTTTCGCCCGATGACCAGCACATCGATACTGTTGAAGAACGCTCGAAGCCATGCGGCTCGTTCCCGCCCGCCTCCAGAAAATCAAGTGCATGGTTCAGCCGCGCCAGAAAGCCGTCGACACTCACTCCACAAAAGACGGAGAGCCTCATCGCGCGCCTCCTTGGATTCTTTTCTCTCCGCTTAGCGGCTGACCAGCTCAACCGCCTTCCGGACCGCTGCTGATACAACGCAACCTACTTCAACACAATCTCTTCACCGTTGCTGTGGTGGCCTTCATTCTCGCAGCGTGTTGCTGAATGGCATCACGGGCTGATGCTCTGGTGTCGATAGCAGGTTCATCCAGTTCCAAGCATGGTTGCAAGTAAATTCGCGTAGCTGCGGTTCTCCGGGCGTGTATTTTCCACAGAGCTCCCCACCCACAAACTTGATGACAAAGAACTTTTTTTTCCTTACTGTAACTTGCAACGCGCAAGCGATGGCGACATCGGCGTTGTTCACTCTCCCGTCCACTGCACGACTTCATCCACGCAGTCGCACCTGGAAGTCTGAGGCCAGGCTTCAACTAAGCACAATCGCACAAGGAGATCTCTCGATGAGAAGAACGATTGGTAGAAGTGCGTTTTCACGGCTGTTCCGCAAATCAGGGCCCCTTTCAATCGCACTTGTTGCGGTTTCACTCTCTTCGACGCCCGCACTGCAGGCGCAGACCGTTTTGACGCACCATGTGCGCGACGCCGTCCGCAACGGCGAAGCACAGGCGATCGGCCGTCTCCCCGCAGGCCAGGTCATGAGCCTGGATGTAGTATTGCCGCTACGCAATCAGGAAGGCCTGGATGCATTCCTGGCAGAAATCTACGATCCTTCGAGCGGTTCATTCCATCGCTTTCTCACAGTGCCGGAATTCACCGCGCGCTTTGGCCCCACGCAAAAGGATTATGACGCGGTCATCAGCTACGCGAAGGCAAATGGTCTGAGCGTCACCGGCGGAAGCCGGGACGGCATGGAAGTGCAGATGAAGGGCACCGTAGCTGCGGTCGAGTCGGCCTTCCACGTCAGCATGCACACCTATCAGCATCCGACCGAGGACCGCATCTTCTACGCGCCGGACCGCGAGCCCTCAACCACGCTGCCGTTCCCTCTGTGGCATGTTTCCGGATTGGACAACTTCTCCATTCCGCATCCGCTCTACGTGAAGAGGAGCGACTACGCCAAGGCGCACGGCATCGATGCGGACAAGGTTGTGTCCCACGCGACCACCGGTTCTGGTCCGTCGGCGTCCTTCCTCGGCAGCGATATGCGTGCTGCTTATTACGGTGGCACGGCCCTGACCGGCGCCGGCCAGAACCTCGGACTCTTTGAGTACCTGGGGACAGACCTCGCCGACCTCAACACCTACTACAAGAATGTAGGCCAGACGAACAAGGTGCCTATCACCCTGCTCTCCACTGACGGCACGAGCACATCCTGCGTTTACAGCAAGGCAGGCGGCGATTGCGACGATACGGAGCAGACCCTCGACATGACCCAGGCCCTGGGCCTGGCGCCGGGACTCTCCAGTATGGTCGTGTATATCGGGTCGGTGGACACCGCCATCATCAGCGCAATGACCACGCACAGCCCGCTGCCGACGACCATCGGCTGTTCCTGGGGATGGACGCCCGCAGACCCTTCCACCCTTGATCCGTACTTCGAAAAGATGGCAGCCCAGGGCCAGAACTTCTTCGCTGCATCCGGCGACAGCTCTACATGGTCATCCAAAAATGAAGCATGGCCGGCAGATGACGCAAATGTCGTATCTGTCGGTGGTACAGACCTGACCACGTCCAGCGCCGCTGGCCCCTGGAAGTCAGAAACCGCGTGGGTAGACAGCGGCGGCGGCATCTCGCCGGACAAGATTGCCATTCCTTCGTGGCAACAGCTTTCCGGCGTTATCAACTCCAGCAACAAAGGTTCAACAAAATATCGCAATGGTCCGGATGTCTCGGCCAATGCCAACTTCACCTATTACACCTGCTCTGACCAGGAAGCCTGCCTGGCGAATGAGTATGGCGGCACCAGCTTTGCCGCTCCGCTCTGGGCCGGCTACATTGCTCTTGTGAACCAGCAGCTGGCGTCGGAAGGCAAATCGACGATCGGCTTCCTGAACCCGACCATCTACAACGAGAACATTACATCCACCTACAGCACGGATTTCCACGACATCACCAGCGGCAAGTCGGGGAGCTACTCAGCTGTGACTGGGTATGACCTGGTGACTGGCTGGGGCAGCCCGAAAGCCGGATTGATCTCAACCCTCGCTCCCTAACCAATGCTCCGTCATCACCGCCCCTTAACCAACGCCCTTAAACAACGCTCCGGGTCTCAGCATCGAGACCCGGAGCGTTTTGTTTATGAGCTGGTGTGATCGAGGAGCGCCTGCATGGTCGTGGTGGCTATGTCCGGGTTGTGCTTGAGTAGATCGTCAATCGAGTAGGCGCCGGTTGCCACGGCGATGACGGGCAGATTGTTTGCCTTTGCGGCTGCAATATCTGCCGGTGTGTCGCCGACGACGCAGACTGTCGCCGAAGGACCAGCCTGCTTCCTGGCTTGTGATGCTGCCGCGCCGATCAACAGGCCGCGGTCTTCGTAGTTGTCGCTGAAGCCGCCGAAGGAAAAATATTGGTGCAGATCGCCCTTTTCAATCTTGAGCCAGCCGATCTTCTCCAGGTTTCCCGTTGCCACGCCGAGGACGCGATGCAGGCCGCGCAGATGGTCCAGGGTGGCGCGGATGCCGGGCATCAGGACGATCTCCATGCGCTGCTGGCGCTGATGCACGAGATGGCCCATGCGCTCGAGGAGCCGGCTTCGATGCGGCTCCCACGCAGCGCGGTCGATTCCAGCGTGCTCGTACATCTGCGCCAGGATGCGTGAATCAGTATTACCGTGCAGCAGGACCTTTTCGAGCGACACTTCGTGGCCGGTGATCTCGCGAACGCTGTCGGGAAATGCGTCATTATGCACACCGCCGAGCGCCCGCAGCAGTGTGCCGTCTATATCGAAGAGGTACGCGTCAAAAGCGTCCCACAGTATGGCTGGATTAGAAAGGACGACCCGGGATGGATGCGAAGCGTCCAGCGCGGGAGCGTGCAGCGTCACGAAGAGTGGCCTGCCTGCCTTTGTTCGAGCACCGGCCGGGCGCTGCGCGGTGGACGCTTCAGGCTGAGGCGTGTCTGTGCCGGATCAATACCGAGTTCTTCGAGCGTGCGCGAGAGCGTATTGCGATGCACGCCCAGTTCCTTCGCGGCCTTGCACTGGTTGCCGCGGTTGCTCGCCAGTACTTCCAGAATGAATCGCTTCTTGAATTCGCGGACAGCCTCGGTATAAGTGATACCGCCAGTATGCATCTGTGTGACAAGGCTCTCCAGTTCGCGCTTCACTCGTCCCTCTTTCTCTATTTCTATCGTCTCGAAAATCTTCACTTCACGACTGTCTTTCCAGTCCTGCCGGCACCCGTTTGGAACAGAGCTAGAAAGTGACAATACCACTGCCTGGGTGCTCCGGGGGAGATTCCCTGCGAAATACGCGCACCCCACGGCGTATCTGTTCCCCCATTGTGCCCGGCACGATATCAGACCCCTGATGCGCTGCCCCGACAAAATAGGGAAGCAGACGCGACTGCCGGACCCAGGGACGATCTGGAAAGAATGCCGTGAGTGCCATCACCAGCAGCGTTGCCAGAAAACATCCCTTTACTACGCCAAATACCAGGCCGAGTAACCGGTCGGCCCAACCCAAACCCACCTTGCGCAGGATCGCGCGCAAGAGTCTGCCAGTGATCCCTGCCGCAATCAGTACGCCGATTGCGATCAGTAAAAACGATGCTGCCTCTGCTGCGGGCGCCGAATGGATCAGCCGTAAAAGATACGGCGTCAGCTGCATATAGTAGATGCCGGCGATAACTAATCCGGCAATCAACCCGGCGATCGAAAACAGCTCGACAAAAAAGCCGTTCATCAAGGCAGTTACTAACGAAATGAAAAAGATCGCGACGATCAGCCAGTCGAGTATCGTCAACTCGGATACCGTCATTGACGGTCGTCTCCGCTAAACACCTAATCCCTTACCTGTAATCAATCGCAATGCTTCCAGATATTTGCCGCGCGTCTTCATCACAACCGCCTCCGGCAGCGCCGGTGCAGGGGCCTGCTTGTTCCAGCGAATCTCTTCAAGATAGTCGCGCACAAACTGTTTGTCGAAGGATGGCTGTGCACCGCCGGGAGCATACTGATCTGCCGGCCAATACCGTGAAGAGTCTGGCGTAAGTACTTCATCTGCGAGCACGATCTGTCCGTCGACAATCCCGAATTCGAACTTCGTGTCCGCAAGGATCAATCCGCGCGACGCGGCGTGCGCCGCTGCCTTGCTGTAAATCTCCAGGCTCAGATCGCGCAGCTTCTCCGCATGGGCCAGGCCAACCAATTCGATCGCTTCAGTAAATGAAATATTCTCATCATGTTCGCCGCCCTGACTCTTTGAGGCAGGTGTAAACAAAGGCTCCGGCAGCTCGTCTGACTCCCGGAGTCCAACCGGTAACGGAATGCCACAGACCGCGCCCGTCGATTTGTAGTCCTTCCAACCCGATCCCGATATGTAACCACGGACAACGCACTCTAACGGAAACATCTGCGCGCGTTTTACAAACATCGAGCGCCCGCGCAGCGATTCTGCATACGGCTGCAGGGTCTTTGGGTACTCTTCAACCTTTGTCGTGATCAGGTGGTTGGCAACAACGTCGCGCAGAAAGTCAAACCAGAAGATCGACATCTGCGTGAGGATCTCGCCCTTGTCAGGGATGCCCGATCCGAGCACATGATCGAAGGCGGAAATGCGGTCCGTCGCTACCAGGAGCAGGTCTTCGCCCACAATATACAAGTCCCGGACCTTCCCGCGCGCATGCAAAGCAAGCTCGGGGAATTCAGTCTGGAGAAGAGTTGGCAAGTGGAGGGCCTTCCGTAGCGGGGAGTGACGATCTCGATTTTCGAGACTCCCGGCCGCTTTGTCAACGCACGAAATATCTGCCGGATTTGCTGGCATTTTTTACGTTTTGCGCGATAATGCGCGCAGAATCCGATCGTTCCCGGATGATTGACAAAGGCCCTCAGCAAGGAGTACGGCGACACTCTTCATGCGTTCGCGAATTGCTCCTGCGCGGCCTTCTCCTGTTGGATCGTTCGTCCGGATCGCGGCATTCCGCGATAGGCTTCGTCACGATCGGCGCCAATGCGGACAGACACGATCTTCGAAACGCCGGCCTCCTGCATGGTGACGCCGTAGATCATGTCGGCTGCGGTCATCATGCGCTTCGAGTGCGTGACCATGATGAACTGTGTATCGCTGGCGAGCACCTTAAGCATGTCCGCCAGCCTGCCCACATTGGTTTCGTCGAGAGGTGCATCCACTTCGTCAAGCACGCAAAAGGGGCTCGGCTGGAAACGAAAGATGCCGACCAGCAGAGAAAGCGCCGTGAGCGCCTTCTCTCCACCGGAAAGCAGCAGCACATTTTGCAGCTTTTTGCCCGGCGGCGACGCGACGATATCGATGCCGCTTTCGGCTGCATTCTCTTCGTCGGTGAGCCGCATGAATGCCTGTCCGCCATTGAACAGCTTCGCGAACGTGATGCCGAAGTTTTCATTGATGCGGGCGAAGGCTTCGTCGAATTTCACGCGCGTAATGCCGTCAATTTCGCGGATCGACGATTGCGTATTCTCGATCGAATCCAGCAGGTCTTTGCGCTGCGCTTCGAGGAAGCCGTGGCGCTCGGAGGCCTCTTTGAATTCGTCGAGCGCCATCATGTTTACCGGGCCCATCGCCTCCATCTTTGCCTTGAAGCCGCGGCAGGCTGCATCTTCTGCGGCAAGTTGTTCGGCATCGAGGGCAGCGATGTCCGGCTGCTCGCGCAGAACACCTGCTTCTATGCCGAGATCATTGAGGCACCCGGCTTCGAGGTGTTCAAGATCCGCAGTCAACTTGGCCGAGCGCGCATTGCGGCTGCTCCGGGCTTCGCGCCGGCTGTCGAGTTCGATACGAATCTCCCTGAGCTGCTGCTCGCTTTCAATCAAGGCGGAGCGCAACGCCTTCGCTTCTTCGGTCCACCGTGCCGCTTCTTCCAGTGCAGCGGTACGCTGCGCCGTGATCGTTTCGCGCTGGATGACGAGCTCTTCGTTTTCGCGGGTGCGCTGTGCCTCCTCTGCTGCGGCTGCGGCAATCTGTTGTTCGAGCTGTGCGTGGCGCTGGCCGAGGTCGGCATACATGCGGTCGATGCGGGAGAAGGACACTTCCGCACCGCGCTTCCGCTCTTCGAGACCCGCCAGTTCAGCGACCAGTGCCGCGGCTGCCTGCTGGCGTTCTTCGCGCGCCCGGCGCTTCGCATCGAGCTCCTGTTGAGCGCCGCCGAGTTTCTCTTCGGCCTCGCGATGCTCCTGTTCGTAGCGCTGTGTCTCATCCCGGAGTTGTGCGATGCGGTCCTGGCGCGCCGCGCGGGCATCTTTGTTGCGCTCGCTTTCGAGCGTCCAGTTCTGCAGCCGTTGTTCCAGCCTGCGCACTTCGGCTTCCATCTGCCGCAAAGCCGCGCCCTGATGAGCGCTTTCGCGTTCGGCAGAGCGTCGTTCTTCGCTCTTGGCTTCGAGCAGCCTGGTGGTTTCGGCAATGGCGCGGCCCAGGGTCTGGGTTTGCACTTCCACGCGCCCCAGCTCCGCTTCCACGGCTTCAAGCTTCTGCTGGGCCTCGCGCAGTTCACGCTTCAGCGCCAGCGGACCTTCCACCCGCGGTTTACCGCCAGTAACCGTTACGTTATGGAAGCACTCGCCCGACGGCGCGAGAAAGAAGCCTTCAGGGTGTGTCAGCGCCAGTGAACGCGCAGTCGCTGCGTCGGGAGCAACAAAGCCATCGCGCAGCTTGGGCAGGATGGCTTCGAGCGAATTGCCAAAGCCATCCAGTACGCGGATGCAGTCTTTCAAACGCACTGCGCCACCTTCACCAGGTTGGTACCCGCCGGAAGCCGCGATGTCGAAAGGGAACTGGGCCTCCGCTTCGTTGGGATGGACCAGGAAAGTTGCGCGGCCGTCCACGCCCGTGCGCAGCAGGCGCATGCCTTCGTCGGCAGCGTCCCAGCTTTTCACGACGATGTAGTTCAGTTCGTCGCGCAGAAATTCATCGACGACGCTTTCATATTCGCCTGTCACTTCCAGGAAATCTGCCAGCGTACCCACGGCGGCAAGTTTGCCCTGGCCATTCTGGCGGAAAAGCTTGCGGACAGTATCGGTGGAGTAGCTGTGCTCGCGCAGCAGGCCTTCCAGTGAATTGCGGCGTCCGGTGATCGTCGCCTGTTCGCCGCGGAGGCGGTCGCCCACCTTGCGCGATTCGCCTTCCTCACCGCGTTTTGTCTCGAGGTCACTTCGCAGGCTGCCAATCTCTTCTTCAAGCCGCTTCAGCGTTTCTGTCACCGATTCGAAATGGAGCGACGCCTGGCCGCGTTCTGCGCCCAGTGCTTCCACGTCGCGCCGTGCTGCTGCCATTTCGGTTTCGAGGCGCTGGCGTTCGCGCTCCAGGGAAGCAAGGGCTTCCTCTGCCTGCGCTGCCTGGCTGCGAGCATTGTTCACCTGTGCGACCAGTTGCATCACGCGCCGTCGCTCATTCTCCAGTCGCTGTTCGGCTTGCTGCACGGCCTGTGCTGCTTCGCGGGCCTGCTGGTTCTCTGCGTTGGAGTGCTCGCGAAATG
>Ga0116228_10005361_pt1 | contig 11438 bp, 6 predicted proteins | sample S1TSphfallax_2_FD_89694 | JGI IMG/M metagenome (GOLD analysis project Ga0116228, IMG submission 89694) | Host-associated microbial communities from peat moss isolated from Minnesota, USA - S1T2_Fc - Sphagnum fallax MG | ecosystem: Host-associated > Plants > Peat moss > Unclassified | place: USA...
AAAGGGTATATGGCCTACCCTTTGTGTGGTCCATATGTTGATACAAGACATTCATCACATTTGCAAAAGAATGTGTATCAAGGGCATTGATGTTACCTTAGTGCACACCATTCATACCGAAGAAATCATGTTCATTTCAATGGACACCTAGAGCATAGACTTGCACCTACCAGATTTCAATTGTTGATTTTGTGAAAAGGGTAGAGGAACACAAAGAATGGTTGAATAAGAGAATGAGGGCAACAAATGAGAAAGATGACCTAGTCCATACACATGGCGTGAAACACAAGAGCATCTTTTTCAATTTGCTGTACTAGCAGGTAGGTTTTTAATTTTTGGCTTATTGTTTCAATAGTCAGTGATGAAAGAGGTGTACTAGAGTGAACTATCAAAGTGATATTACATTAAATTGTTAAATTGTTATACCACTTGCCCCATAGACATTAATTAGAGACTCTATCACATAGCTACCTATTAAGGGGGTAGGATTATTACATGGTTTAGATGAATAAGGCATTTAAGACATGGACCGCTCGTGGAACATTGTTGGTTTGAATTTTGAATTCTTGTTAGTTTTGAATCATGATGATGTGTCTTGGGACTATCCAAAGAGGGAAGCGCTAGGAAACATGAATTCATTATTAGACACATAGTTTGGAGGAAGTAAGAATAGTTGTAAGTACTTTGTAATAAAAAACCATAGATTTTGTTTTTGATAGACCACATATTTTATTTGGTTGTTTTGATTTCATTTCCACAAAACATGGAATTTTGTTGTAATTTTAATGGAGTTTTAGTAATACATAAAAACACATACCTCTATAGTGATTTCTATGTTCATATTGTTGTGTAAATTTTCTATAGTATCAAAATATGATGAAATGAATTGTAATCTTGTTATAGAGTTTTTTACAATGTATTCTGAAGTGCAAATTTTGGTTATATGAAATAATTATGAATATGGTGTTTTAATGAATTGTAGAAATAAATGTTTTAAAAATCAAAGCATCAATAATGAATGTATGCATGTGAAATGCAAATTTGTTGTTACAATAGTGTGAAATAATTTTGTAGGAATTAAATTTCATGTCTACCATTTGGCAACCATCTAGTGGAGAATTTTTGTCTATTTTTTTAATATTAACATAAAGGTTTTCTACAAATTTTGTTATTGTATTGTAAAGGAGAATGTTCAAATGAATGGTTTTGTTTTTCAATTCAAAATTTGAAAGGGTGTGTTAAAAACTATTAGAGGTCTAAGTGATTGACATTGTAAGAATTACACATCAATCTACAAACTCTAAAGACGAAGAATTATGAAACAAAATGAATTGGATGGTGACCCAAAGTTTACAATGACAATTGGACTCGAAGGCAAATTGTCAAATCACTAGAAGACAAACAAAAGATAATCTTGAAAATGGATAAAAATATGTAGGGTTCATTGAAACTTCATATTAGAATTTGATGTTGGACAATCGAGTTATGAGAACAAAATGAAGACCTGTAAGGCACATGTTGTTTCTACCACAAGAGGTGGTATGGAGTGAAATATGGAACGGGGGTCTCTAGAGAAGGCATAATTATAAATCACCATCTCCATGGAAAGAGATGCAATTGATTATTCATCCAAATGAGTGGGTGTAGTATATTTCTTAACTGCAATTTGTGATTCAAAATTAAAGAAATCAAGATGGAGTAAGGACTTTTGCAGTACCTTATCAACTATAGGAAATTTCAAGTCCAAAGTCAATGATTTGTTGAGGAAGGGTTATTATAGGAGGTATACAACCCAAGTTCATGTATTAGTCTACATCTTTAGATTACTATGAACAAATGGAAGATTGGGAGGTGGAAGAAAATAACAATATTGATGTGGTTAAGGAGATTGATTATCTACAATCATCTAAAAATGTAGAGGCAGAAGTGAATGTGTTGGATGAAATACCCCAGTCATATTCACAACAAGGAAATTTAAAGTTGGATCAAACAAGGTACACAATTGAAAACAAGATCATGAATCTGTGGATTTGGCAGTAATCATATTACTTTCAAGGGTCTATGCATTCTAAGGAGGGACATGCACTCATGGATTGTCCTTTTGTGCCTTTTCACATCAAAACATGTATTGCTAGACATGTGGAGTTACAAAATGTGGCAAGAGCATTAATGGATCAACCACAAGAACAAATGCGAGCCATAAAGACACAACCATGCACAGTAATCTCAATTTTATAAAATTGCATCAAGGGTATTAGGGTGTGGTAAGGATATTAGGGGTTTTTAATAACTTCATGTTGAAATAAATAATGATGAGTGTGCATGGTTGCACGAGGATTTTTTTTTTTTTTTTTTTCAAAATTCGATATTAGATGAATGAAGTGTAAGGTTAATTATTTCCTTCAACAAAAGTTGATAATCATAGTTTTAGAACCTTAATAATGTGATTAGAAATGAGAAATCTCAAAAGGATGGGGGTTAAAAGCAAACACCAAAACTCGTAATGTTTAGTAAAACATTGGTCTTGTTATGGTATTTAATGGATAGTCATGCAAGCAAGGATGATTGAAATTCTTGAAATAGTTGAGGGGTGTTAATGGAAGGTTCAATGGAGATGGAATAATATTCAAACATTGTAAATGTAAGATTAATTCAAGACAACATAACGATTAAAATAAATAGTGTGATAAGGTGGCAATGGCAACATGGATTCCACCTTGATATTAAGAGGTAGTCGACAAATCAAACCACACAACCAACAATAGTGTCCCAACACTAGGAATTACCTACCATGCAAAGATGGAGCTATCTTTAGTTTCGTAAAAACCTTTGTAGACATTTGTAGGCTCATCATCAAAAGCAAAATCAACAAAATCACCAAGGTACAAAAGTTTGGAAAATTGTGATAATTTCAAGTTCTAGGGGGTTCGACTTCAAGATAAAAATGCACCTTTCGTATTTCATGATTTTCATTAGGAGGGTCTTAGGTCAATGTCAAATCTAGGGATGACTTTTGAGGCGGTTTTTCATTCACTTGTGTGGCTTGAAGCTCGTAAGACATGGTCATGCGTGACACCATGAATTCAATGAAGGGAAAGAAAATCAAAATCAAAATCAACTTGATAATGAATGTGGGGAAGATTTGGTACATTGAGATGTGTGATTACAATTTATAGGTCAAGGAAAAGGAAGGAAAGATGTAAAGTAATGGTCTAAAACCATGGTGAAGTAAAACCTTAAAATCAATGAAAAAAGGTTTAAGTAAAATTTGTTGGGGGGGAAGTGAAAAGAGGTGAAAAATATGTTTTTTTTTTCCTTCCAATGGCCACCAAGCTTGGAACCTTCCAAGGGCCACCAAACATTGGAACCTTCCATTGGCCACCAAGCAAGATGTTTTCCCATTGACCACCAAGCATTGGAACCTTGCATTGGCCACTAAGCTTGGAACCTTGCATTGGCCACCAAGCTTGGAACCTTCCATTGGCCACCAAGCAAAATGCTTCCCCATTGACCACCAAACATTGGAACATTCCATTGGCCACCAAGTTGGGGTCTTCCCTTGCCTCCTTCCTTCTCCTTTTTTCTAAAGGCATGAATTTGGATCATTTGTTTCTTTTTTTTCAAATGTGATTTCCGTATTTGAAAACTTGTTCCTACAACTTTCTTTGAGAGGAAAAGAGTAATGAATCCTAATAAATGATGGAAATAATAATAATAAATTGGATCAGAACAATACTTTTGAAAGGATGGAAATGAGTAGGGTTAGATTTGGAGCTTGAAATCATACAAAATGTTCATAAAACCTCTTGGATTTTGTAACATAATTTTTTAATTTATTTAAACGCAAGTTTGAAATTTGGCAAGTTGGTGCACCTTATAATTAGCTTTCCAATGAACTAATGTAAGCTATATTTGAATAGTTTATGTGAGGGTAACAACATTTGAAGTGACCAAAGGTCTATTGTTAAGTTGAGCTTTTTACTTCCGTGAAATCCTTTCGAGTTCTATGGCACAACTTTTTACTGATTTAGGTGCGGGGTTTGAAATATGGTAGGCATATGGACCTTGTAGGTTGTTTTCCAATGAATTTATGCAAGCTAGACTTGGTTAACGTATGTGATGGTGACAATGTTTTAAGTGTCTAGAGGTTTGTTGTCAAGTTAAACATCATGTCAGCTCCTTATAAGTTGGTTTAGGTGGGTGGCAATTTAACATACAATTTTAGGATTTGGAAAGTTTGAACTTTGGAAATGTATCTATCAATTTCAAATCATAAATGATGCATATGGGGCAAACTATTTGTTTGAACTATGAATGTAATTCAATATCTAGAAATACATTTTGCATTTTCCTTTCACTAATAGCATATGTACCTCCGAGTATAATCACTTCATAGAACTAAGAGTAGATGGATGGAAAGTCACCTCATAACAAGAACTACTAGTTCTTATAGTCCAAAAAATATTGAGAGGAATGGAGTTAGGAAACTAATTCAAACCACATAGTTGATAGATTCGTCCATTTATTCAAATTAAGAACAAAGAACCAAAGGTGTATTCACATCCACATTTTGCACCATAGACGATACCAATGGGTAACCATAGAATGGAACATCATCGACCTCAAGTCAACACAACTTCACCAATAGTGTCAAAAATGACAATTATTGAAACCTAGTGATAACTTGTTGGAATAGGAATTACTTAATCACTTGATGTGAATATAACAACCATAGGAATGGAAACGATTGTTACACCCAACATGGATGTTGTTAGAAAGGGTGTACTAATTGGATATGCAGCAAATTTGGGTAGTGGATTGGGTGGAATCTCGGCAAGAAGGAATTTGAGTTGTAGTTTGACATTACTAACAGCAACTAATGGAGTTGTTGGGACACCTCATATGCTGTTTACTAATCTGATAATGACTATTCATGTGAATAGGACTACAAACCGACCATTGATGACCTCAATGGTTGTTGGAGGGTACAAAAATGTAGATGCAACAAATCCAATAGGAGGATATCAAAAACCATATGTTGTAACTGCACAAATTCCTAATCACAAAGATGGCCATTATGTTAGGCCAAACATGTTAATTTCTTAGTATCCTAACTTCAAAATATGTTGATGCATATGTTCATGTTAAAGTGTTCAATTATGTAGTAAAAGCAAATGTAAAGACTTTTGAAAGGTATATCATCAATGTGTTTAGCTATACACTAAGAGATACGAATTGGTGCCATAATTACATGTTAGAATTCCCTAATTGTACCTTTTCGGAACTTATACAAGCATTTTACAAACTTCATCAAAAGATTTAAAATGATGACCAAATATACATGGAGCTAAATAACATGAAGCAAGAGGAGATTTAGAGAGTGGAGGTTTATTATGAATGGATTCATAAATTGGTTCATGATTTACAAGCATCAACCACAATCAATTTTTTTAACTATTGTGTTTACAGCGGGTTTGCAATCATACCTTAAAATTGTGACTACAAGGATGAAACAATCAACATTACAACAACATAAGGAGGTATCAATGTTGTGTGAACATGTAAAATATCGTGGTTTTAATCATCTAAGATGAAGTAATGCACTTATTTGATGAAACATTTCCTCACAACTTGGGTTGTAAGCTAAATTGTACATGTTGCTGATCACAACCAAGATGTTGATCTAGGTGTTGTGCCAATGCATGTTTTGGATCTCATTTTGAACTTTCATGGTGTAATTCTCATTCAAATCTACTCAAGTCAAAAGAGAATCCATTAGCAACTACTCAAGTTGCTACTTGAATTGAACATTTGCCAACTTGCCAAGTAATTGTGCAAAACAAAGGCTTTAAACTAAGGTTGTAGGTACTTTATGTAATCCATAAAATGATTCTTATTGTAGCTCATTCTAAGGACCTTCTTATCATTGTTATCTTATGTTTGACCCACTATTTCCATGCCTATACTCTTCCATTTCATGAGATGTTTAGACAATAGCCTTTCAAAATTTGAATGCCACAAGTAGGGCATTCTCCAAGTAAGCATTCCCTCTTGTGCCATAGGGAATCTACATATTTTCCACACATAATGGATGTCCACAAATTTGTGATCCCGCCATATATTTGAGAATGGGTAGAACATGCACAATTAAATGTGCTTTCAACATTGACTACACATACCTCTAGGTATTTGCATACACATGTAGCATGAATGCCAACCAAATTAATTTGCATGTCATTTAGTCCATTCACCATAAGCTTGAGCTCCATGTGATACCAACAACATGTATTCCATGTTGTGAGTCTATGAACAAACCATGGTTTGAGAGCATAAAATTTAGTAAATCCAATTTGTACACTTGGGTGTCGATTTTTGAAAGTTGTGAAAAAATTAGCTATGCACCAAATTTAGTTGCACATGATTAGTTTAAACTTTACACAAGCATAGACGAAGGTTAGCCTCATGCAAGAAAAACAAACAAAAGCCCTTTGCACAACTAGGTGATAAGAGCAACCATATAATTTTTTTAACCAAGGGTCACAAATCCATTTGAAATCTATTACATATTTCATGTATGATATATGTTTCAAGGTCCAAGAATGCATAGTTCAATAAAATCAAGGTTAACCAAATGATAGAATACATACTCCACATACCATAATACATTCGTTGTTTCAAGGTAGTTGTACACCCCAAATAAGACTTCATAAAAGATTTGAAGCAAGCATATGGCAAGGACAAATGGAAACTAATAATACATTGTTAGAAAACACACACAAATTTTTTTAAATTATAGAAAACAAAAGGACAACATTTCTTTTGAAAACGAATAGGGGATACCTTATGAAATCCTACAAAACCTTACACTTGCAGGCATCAAATATGTTATCAACAACATTGATAGTGTATTTTGCTGAATCATTCAAATTTGCCATTTTTTTATATTAAACATTAGCCTTATACACCATTGTAATTATTTGAAACAATCTTTTAAGTATTCTAATGACTTAATTCAATCAACCTTGGAACTATTTTTATAACAAAAAATTATGCATGTCCTAAAAACATGAGTACCAAATCCTTGTTGTGAGTTAAAGTGGGTATGGGCCACATATCAAAATAAACATGTGCTTCAAAATAATAAACATTGTACACATAATGAAAACTTGGCACAAAAATGCAATTGAATATATCATGGTAAAAGGACAACTATTACAACCATGTAAATTTGATTTCAATAATTGCAATACCAAAATAAACAATCAATTTATGCAATCCTTATGGAAGCAAATATAAACTAGTTGTAAACTAATTCAAAAATTGAGAAAAAAAATCATTAATCACATAACTAATTCAATCAATGTGGAAACAAATAAACTAGTTTCAATCCTTACAAAATCACTCAACTAACTAGTTTGAGTCCTTATAAACCCAATAAAACACTCAAGAATGATTTAGTTTTTGTGGAAGCAAATATAAACATTCAAATTGGCTACAAACTCACTCGAGAGTTATATTTTCACAAAAAAAAATTAAGTAATTAACCAATTCAATGATTATGGAAAGAAAGAAATAAATATTCATTTCGTTTTAGTCCTTACAAAATCACAAAAGCACTTAAGATTGATCTAGTATTTGTGGATATATATAAAAACAATCAAATTAGTTGCAAACTAACTCAAGAATTGAGCAAAAACAAAAAAAATGCACTTCACTGATTTAATCATTATGAAAATAAATAAATATTTATAGTAAACTAGTTTTAGTCCTTAAGAAATAAAAATAAGCATTGAATGTCATTTTAATCCAAATAAAAAATGAACAAAAACACTAAAAACTCCCTTAGTCCTTCCAAAATTAATCAACATAAACATCAAGACTATTTCAATCCTTACAAAATCAACATAAGCACTCGAGACTATTACAGTCTTTACAAAACTAATACAAGCTCTCAATACTAGATTTGTAGTCTTTACAAAATCAACATAAGCATTCAAGACTACTACTGTCCTTAGAAAACAAATACAAGCACTCAAGACTTAATTTTTAGTCCTTACACAATAAATGTAAACATTCAAGACTACTTAAGTCTTTACATAATCAATGCAAGCATTCAAGATTACTTCAATCCTTACAAAATCATTTAATAAGCACTTAAAACTACTTCAATCCTTGCGAGAACACATTTAAGTAGTAAAATTGGTGTCAATCATTTGCAAAATCAAAATAAACAATCAAGACTCCTTCCATCCTTGTAGAAACACATCTAAGCAACCAAATTGGTTTTAGTCCTTTACAAAGTTAAAATAAGCACCAAAGATTGCTTCAATTTGTGTGAGAAGAAATCAAAGCACTTCAACTAGTTTGACCTCTTACAAAAAGAAAGGTACATATTCAAGAGACAATTAATCTTTATGGAAACAAATTTTAATTACTCAAGTTGATTGAATCCTTATGGAAAAGTAAGCATTCAAGACTTGTACTTAGTCTTTAAGGAAGTAAACTACACACTCAAATTTCTTAAGTCATGTAGAAAAAATAACAAAACACTTCAAAGACTAATGACACTTATCATTGTTAAAACAAAAGCTAGAACTAGGTTCTATGAACATTAGGAGATCAAGGCTATTGTGTAAATTGGGTATGAGAAATTTGAACAAAAGGAAAACTTTTATATGCAAATTTACATAAAATTGGGTTTTGGCTAATGTAAATTTGCACATATAAGATTCATACAACCATGATATTGTGTTGATTAAGCTTTGCAAGAAAAACACATGACCTTATACATATATAGGTAGAAGCATTAAAATAAAAGAAGATGCCAAATTATGTCTAATCTCTTTTGGGTCTTGATCAAACACTCGTAAACTAAGAAAAACCATAAACAAATATAGTTTTAAACACCATGGATTACAAAAGACTTGAAAGTAAGATAGATCAAGTTAAATCATTAAATCATTTTTGTCTTAAATCCTAAAAATTTGAACAAGTTGATGTACAATCCTGAACTTGGCTTTAGTTATAAATTTGATCTACATTTCTAAACCTTGAAATGCATATAAGCAAACCAAATGAACAAAGATAAAAACATAAAGATTCTAACATGTGATGTTTGAAGGTAATGCATAGCATGTAATACAAACTCTTTGACCCCTATCCTCATTCATACAACATCTTTCCAATTGGGTGAAATGGATGTTTCTTAAACCCACTAATCAATCACCAATGTTTTCATTACCTCTAAAGTCCTACCAAATCATTGTGCTTTCTTGTAATCTAGCCAAAAAGCATCTTGCTTAGTATCAAGTTGGGCACGCCTTAGGTTGGCTTTATGTATGTTCCATGAATCAACTCCAAGCAATTTAGCTAAAGTTTTATTGTTGTTAATGGATTGTGACAATGCCAATGTGCACACAATATCCTATCCATCACTAGTTTTGATGTTTTAAGACCTATCAAATGTGCGTTGATGCATGTTTTCATGTTTTGCAACACATCATCCTTGTGCTTTGTAACCCATGAATCAACTAGGTAAGGAGGAACCACATCTTTGATAGTAGAATGACTTATAAATTTGTCAAAAACATCATGTTGAACTTTAGCATGAACATCTCTTAATTGATTGATAATGTACATGGCCAATTGTCTTGCAACATGTGCTGAATTTTTGTGTGTTTTTCTACTATAAGAATCCAAGTTAATATCCAAGATGCATTGAGTAGGACTTGACTTAACCATGCGATCCAACTCTCTAGCTTGAAAAACTATTTTTGTTACTTATGTCATCACTTTTTCTACTACTTCTATTTTTGCTTTTCGAGCCTTACGCCTCCTTATTCATTCCTGAATGTCAACCCATTGCTTATCCATGGTAGATTGATGGAAAATATTGCATGTATCACTTGTATTTGAACCACGATTACCTCCCTTGGCATCACATTTCTTTACTCCTTGCATTAGGTGAATCTTAGTTCAAAATGTCACCAACTTGAAATAAACAACACCTAAACAACAAAGTTCAAAGTTCAAAAAAATATTATCTTGCGAAAATTTAGAATTTATAACTTAGGTTAATTTTGCTCATTACATGACTTGAAAAGCTTGATGATGCAACTTGATGGTGCCACTATATTCCTTGGCATTTCAAGTCAAACATGTGTTATAGTTTTGCAATCAAACTTGCATCTTGCACCGTGAGATGACTTCATTTGGAGTTCACACAAAATAGACTTTAGAGGTGGTTCATGCCACTTGGGACGCCAAGGAGGTTGGGTATCCAACAATTCTTTCATGCAAGTCTAATAACCTAGCGGATATAATTGAAGTATAATGATGATGTAATGCATTTGGTGTTACATACACTATAATTCCAACAAGTTGCACTGAACTCTTTGGAGGTTTGAAAAATACATTACAATCATAATCATCTACTTTGTCTTCCTCTAAAATGAAAGTATTTTTTAAAGTCTCCCAGACAACATCATTGACCTTCTCTTAGTGAAACTTCCTTTGAAGCATGGTTGTGTTCCAACTTCTTGCATTTACAAAATGCACATAATCCCCGTGGCAAAGCTCAACAATTGTGCAATCACACTAAGCTTTATAAATAATTATGACACTAAACCTAAACCTATTGCAATCTCACCTCACTCATTTTTTCGCATTTTGACTTATTGTTGTTCACCCTCCATATTGCAATGGGCAATTGCAAACTATAATGCAAGATGCTACAACTTGAAGATGTCCAGGAGCAATATGTGTAATATTCATAATTGTTTTATGTACATTTTATTTTAAAATTATGCACATTGTAAGTTTGACATTTGAATATTTATAAAAAAAATATTTTAGTAAATTTGATTGCACAAGTGTACAATAACCTAAGTTTCATTAAATATTTTGGATTTTGTAATTAATTTTAAAATAAATGCATGAAAAGAATGTTCCTAAGATGCAACTTGATAGTTTCATTTGGACTAGTGGGTACCCATTAATTGTTTCAACCAATTAATAACTCTGATATTGTATTTGAGAGGTGATTTTTGTCAAGGGTTGAAAGAAGCATTATATCACCTCCAAGCCTTTCTGCTTGGCAGTCAGGGAAAATACCTGTAGACCACCATAAAAACTCCACATCAATACACTTTCAGGAAGTATGAATTGGAAACCCTAATCATATTTCAAACTTCGCAATATTGCTTAGTTACCTTCTTGAAAGTAAGCCCTTGTGATCTTGCCAGTGTTATGTATGTCTAGCTCAGTGACAAACTCAGCTTTACTGTGTCCCCACAACCAACCACACACACAGAGCAAAAGGAAAAAGTTAGTTGCAAACCCAATGAACTTCCCTTGTGAGAGCTGTCAACCAAAGGCAAACCATATTGATCTGCCAACACAATAAAAGGAAAACATATCCAAACACTTCAATGTCATAG
>Ga0116228_10005364_pt1 | contig 11437 bp, 9 predicted proteins | sample S1TSphfallax_2_FD_89694 | JGI IMG/M metagenome (GOLD analysis project Ga0116228, IMG submission 89694) | Host-associated microbial communities from peat moss isolated from Minnesota, USA - S1T2_Fc - Sphagnum fallax MG | ecosystem: Host-associated > Plants > Peat moss > Unclassified | place: USA...
CATCGCTGATTGCGAGGAGTGGCGTCCAACACTAAGGACCCAGCCAGGCCGCCGCAACCGAACATGCCGCAATCGCAGCCGTCTCAGCGCGCAGGATGGTCGTTCCCAGGCTGACCGACTGCCACTTGTACTCCCTGAACATTGCTGTCTCGTCTTCTGCCCAACCACCTTCAGGACCGACGGCGAGCATCAATTCTCGTTCCCCGGAAGATTTGAGCGCCCCAAGTAAGGTTTGCTGCCGTTCGTCTTCAGCGAGCAGCAGGCGAAGCGAATCCTGCGGCGGCGTTCGCAACGCCTCGCGCAATGGCCGCGGCTCGGACACCATCGGAATCGACGATCGCCGCGACTGCTTCGCGGCTTCGAGAGCGATCCGACGCCAACGCTCAACACGGTTCACCGCTGCCTGGGCAAGATGCTTTTCGGTCCGCCGCGCGATCGCCGGGTCGATCCGCGAGACGCCAAGCTCGGTGAGTTTTTCGAGCGCCCACTCGAAGCGGTCGAACTTGAAGATGCTCAAGGTCACGCCGATTGCGAGTGCGGAAGTGGAAGGTAGTGCTTCCAGCAGATGAAACTCAACTGCATCTTCCGTTGCAGTCGCGATCACGGCGCGCCACACCTGTTCGCCGGCAAGAACATCAAATTCCATGCCGGGCCCGGCGCGGAGCACGCGGGCCAGATGCCGCGCCTGCTCTCCCGTTAACGTTGCAGTGGATTCGCTCCAGCGGTCGGCAATCCAGCGGCGTCTGGTCATCCATCTACTTTACTGCGAAGCGCGAATCGTCAACGCTGGCGCGCCTGAAAACACTTCGGGGGACGCTTGCCGCGTCCCCCGATGGTGTTGCCTGTTTCTGTTGATTGCCTTACTTCTTTTTCGGAGCTGCCTTCTTGACCGCTTTCTTTGCGGCCGGCTTTTTCGCTGCTGCCTTCTTAGTTGCCATGGTTTCTATTCTCCCTTTTGCTGCAACACACTTGTTGCAGTTACAGAGTGTATAGAAGTAGAGAAAAAGAGTGTCAAGAAAAAAATCAATTTCTTTGCGCAAAAAAATTGTCTTGCGCGGTTCTCTACATCCTTTGTGGAGTGCGATGAAGCGTGCGATGCGCTCGGACAACGAACCACTTCCGGCTTCACGCGATCAGTTTGTGATGTGCGAGCGCGTAGAGAATCACGCCGCTGAAAAAATCATGCCACGCGTGCGCGATCATGCCCGCTCGCACATTGCCGCGAATCAGCCGAAGAACACTGAAGAGTGCACCGAAGACGACGATGAGCAGCATGCCGCTCCACCCTTCATAGCCGTGCGAAAAACCGAACACGATGGCCGATGCAAGCACCCCGACCCAGACGCGATGACCCATGCGCGCGAATTGCAATTGCAGATAGCCGCGAAAAATGAATTCCTCGCAGATGGCCGCCGACGCGCAGAGAATGGCCCACACCAGCAATTCAATCGGTGTCGACGGTGCGAGCTTTGCAACGGTGTCGCGAACAGCGTCCGGCTGCAGGTGCGCCTGCTTGAGGAAGACGGCGAGAATTCCGAGCACGGTCAAGGCAACGATCCAGAAGACGCCGGCGATTCCTGCGTCGATGGACCACTCCCGGACCCCGGCGCGACCTTTACCGATGACGTCACGCACACTCGTTCCGCGCAGGCGCAATCCCCAGAGGACAACGCCCGCCAGCGCCCACTCGAGCGCGATCGAAGCAAAATACGTTGGCAGATGATTCAGGCGGCCGGTTGGCAGGCGTCGGGTGCTCAGCGCGCCGGCGATGGACGAAGCGGCCGCCAGCGACACGATCAGCATGGTGTGCCAGGCGGGCGCGAGGAGTTTCTCGTGCCCGCGTGCAGGCCGGTCGATCGGCTTTACATCATTGGCAACATCCTGCATAGGTCGCGGTCCCTCACTGCCAGTAGATGCGCTTAGTCTCACTTGATCTTCAAGTATCCTTGCATGGAGTTTCACGGAAGGACCCGGAATGGAAGAAGTCGTCATCATTTCAGCAGTGCGCACGCCCGTCGGAAAATTTCAGGGTTCGCTTGCCGGTTTTTCTGCGACGCAACTCGGCGCGCTGGTAGTGCGCGAAGCAGTCCGCCGCGCTGGCCTTGCGCCGGAGCAGGTCGACGAGTGCATCATGGGCAACGTGGTTTCCGCGGGCCTCGGCCAGAACCCCGCTCGGCAGGCGGCACTGCATGGCGGACTCCCGCCCGAGGGGAGCGCGCGCACCATCAACAATTGTTGCGGATCGGGATTAAAGGCAGTCGGGCTCGCGGCGCAGGCCATTCAGACGGGCAATGCAGAGATCGTCGTCGCCGGCGGTATGGAATCGATGAGCAATGCGCCGTACCTGCTGCCGCAGGGTCGCAATGGTTTTCGCATGGGCGATGCCAAGGTCGTCGACTCGATGATTCACGACGGCCTCTGGGATGTCTTCAACGATTACCACATGGGCCTGACGGGCGAGAACGTCGCGGAAAAGCACAGCATCACGCGAGAGCAGCAGGACGCCTACGCGCTCGAATCGCATCGGCGCGCGACGGCTGCCCATCTTGCAGGTCGGTTCACTTCTCAGATACTGCCTGTCGAAATTCCCACAAAAAAGAAAGGCGAAGCGTCGACCCTCATGGATCGAGACGAATCTGTCCGCGCCGACGCCTCGCTGGAAGCCTTGCGCGCCCTGAAGCCAGCCTTCAAGAAGGACGGCACTGTCACGGCGGGCAATGCACCTGGCGTAAATGATGGCGCCGCCGCTGTCGTTGCGATGTCCGCGCGCCGAGCGAAGGAACTCGGGCTTGAGCCGATGGTCAGGATTCGCGCGCAGGCCACGAGCGGCATCGACCCCAGGTGGGTGATGCTCGCGCCAGTCATCGGCGTGCGCCGCGTCCTTGAAAAAGTCGGCTGGTCGAAAAGCGACGTCGATCTCTACGAACTGAACGAAGCCTTCGCTGTCCAGGCCCTCGGCGTGGTGAAGGAACTTGACCTCGACTTATCCAATGTCAACGTGAATGGCGGCTCCGTCGCAATCGGCCATCCGATTGGCGCTAGCGGCGCACGGGTCCTCACGACGCTGATTTACGAGATGGTGCGCAGAGAGGTGCATCGCGGCGTCGCGGCGCTGTGTCTGGGCGGCGGAAACTCTGTGGCGATGGCGATGGAACGATAGACCATAGCATCGGCCCACGCCCACATCTCAAACGCGAGATGTGGTGCACTCCACCCGGCAGAAAGTCTGACTCGGCTCGTGATGGTTGCGACCAACGGGAGCATGCCCTAGCGCGCAGCGCGTTTCGCCGTACCCGCAGTACCTAGCACTCGATCACGTTCAACGCCAGCCCGGCCAGCGACGTCTCCTTATATCGCGATTGCATATCGAGCCCGGTCTCATACATTGTCTTGATGACCTGGTCGAGGGAGAGCTTGTGTCCTTCGGTCTCGGCCATGGCCATGCGGCAAGCGTGGACGGCCTTTACAGCGCCCATGGCATTGCGCTCGATGCAGGGGATCTGCACCAGGCCGCCGATGGGGTCGCAGGTCATGCCCAGGTTGTGTTCCATGCCGATTTCGGCTGCATGTTCGATCTGGGCGTTTGTGCCGAACTGCGCCGCGGCCAGACCGCCGGCGGCCATCGAGCAGGCGACGCCCACCTCGCCCTGGCAGCCGACTTCTGCCCCGGAGATGGAAGCATTCTCCTTGTAGAGAATGCCGATGGCTGCCGAGGCAAGAAAGAACCGAAGCAAACCTTCTTCGCTCGCACCCTTCACAAAGTTGAGGTAGTACTGGGCGACTGCCGGGATGACGCCCGCTGCGCCATTTGTCGGCGCGGTCACGACGCGGCCGCCTGCGGCATTCTCTTCATTCACGGCCATCGCGTAGACGGTCACCCAATCGAGCGGCGCCAGTGGATCGCCGCTCGATTTGTCCTTGAGCCGGTCAGAGAGTCGTCGCGCACGTCGCCGCACATTCAAGCCACCGGGCAGGACGCCCTCCGTCAACATGCCGCGCTTCATGCAGCTGCGCATCACTTCCCAGATGTGCAGCACCTGCCGCTTTACCGTCGCTTCATCGCTGCCGCTGCGCGCGCATTCATTGCGCAGGACCAGCTCGCTGATCGACACGCGCTCGCGCCGCGCCATCCCCAGCAGCTCTTCCGCGCTGCGGAAGGGGTAGGGCAGCGTCGCTGTGGTCATCATGGGGGTCGTGTCTTCGCCCATGCCGTCCTCGGTGATAAAACCGCCGCCGATCGAGAAAAAGGTCTTCTGCAGCAGGACATCGCCGGCTGGGCTGCTCGCTGTAAAGCGCACGCCATTCGGGTGCCTCATGACAGCATGCGGCGGCGTCATCTGATCGCGGTGGAAGACCAGGCAGCTCTGCATATCGAATGGAAGGTCGTGGCTGCCTGCCAGGCGGAGCAGGGAGTTTTCCCGGACGCCTTGCAGCTTCTTTTCCATGGTTGTGGGATCGGTGCTGCTCGGTTCCTCGCCCATCAGCCCCAGGACCACAGCGCGGTCGGTCCCGTGGCCGATCCCGGTGAGCGCCAGTGAGCCGTAGAGTTCCGCGCGCACTGCGGCGACGCTGTCCAGCAGGCCCTGCTCGCGCAGCATGGAGGCGAAGCGGCACGCCGCGCGCATCGGCCCCATGGTGTGCGAGCTCGAGGGGCCTACGCCGATCTTGTACAGGTCAAACAGGCTGGTTTTCACAAGACCATCGTAGTGGGCGTTGCCGCTGATCGCGAATGAAAGTTCCGTCCGTCTGGGCAAAGGAGGGGTAACGTCGAGTGGAGTTCAGGGAGGGTATGCGGAGTCTAGCCCTCATGGTCTCCGCATATTGTGCGGTGAATCGACTGTGCGTTTGCGGTGAATACCCCTATGGCTGCAGAAGCGCCAGAATGCTATCCTTATGACACTTATCCACACAACCTGTCGTTGAGAAGAGTTGGAGCCCATGCTGTTCAAGGCCATCAGCGCTGCTGTTTATGGCATCGATGCGCACATCATTGATGTTGAAGTCGACTTTTCCGGCATTCAGACTGCCGAAGACCATTTCCACACAGTCGGCCTGCCGGATGCGGCGGTGCGCGAGAGTCGCGATCGTGTCCGTGCGGCGATCAAGAATTCCGGCTTTTCCATTCCGCCTACACACATCACCATTAACCTCGCGCCGGCGGACATTAAGAAGGAAGGGTCAGGCTTTGACCTGCCGATGGCCATCGGTATCCTTGGCGCTTACGGAGCGATTGAAAAGAAAGACCTCAGCGAGTTCCTGATGGTGGGGGAACTGGGCCTGGATGGCGGCGTGCGCGCCGTCCCCGGCATGCTGCCGATTGCCGTCGCCGCCATGCGGAGTGGTGTGAAGCACCTGCTCGTTCCGGCTGCCAATGCTGCGGAGGCTGCGGTGGTTGAGGGGATCCACGTCTATGCGGTCAAGTCGCTGCCGGAAGTGCGCGAGCTGCTGAACCAGTCGGCAAATGGGGGCATCAAGGCGCAGCCCTGCACGGTTTCATCTGAAAAGCTGCTGGATGAAGAGCAGGTCTTCGCTGCTGACTTTAAAGATGTGCGCGGCCAGCAGATGGCCAAGCGCGCCCTGGAGGTTGCTGCCGCCGGCGGCCACAACATCCTGATGATCGGCCCTCCCGGCTCCGGCAAGACCATGCTCGCGAAACGCCTGCCCAGCATCCTCGCGCCGCTCAGCTTTTCTGAAGCACTGGAGACGACGAAGATACACTCGGTGGCGAATGTGCTCGATGCGGAATCAGGCCTGGTGACGCGGCGGCCGTTCCGTGCGCCGCATCACACCATTTCCGACGCCGGGCTGATCGGCGGCGGCGCAGTGCCGCGACCCGGCGAAGTTTCGCTTGCGCATAATGGAGTGCTCTTCCTCGACGAATTGCCGGAGTTTCCGCGCAACGTGCTCGAAGTGATGCGGCAGCCGCTGGAAGATGGCACGGTCACGATTGCGCGCGCGTCGATGTGCCTCAGCTTCCCGGCGCGTTTCATGCTGGCCGCCGCAATGAACCCCTGCCCGTGCGGCTATTTCAATGACAAGTCGCGCGAATGCATGTGCACGCCACCGATGATCCAGCGTTATGTCTCGCGTGTGTCCGGACCATTGCTCGATCGCATCGACATTCATATCGAAGTTCCCGCAGTGAAGTACAAGGAGTTGCGCGGGGGCGCTGCGACCGAGGGCTCAAGCCAGATTCGCAGTCGTGTCCTGGCAGCGCGCGAATCGCAACGGTTACGATTTGCCGGCGACACCATCCACAGCAATGCCGAAATGAATACGCGGCTGATTCGCGCGCATTGCGGCCTTTCCGCCGATGCGGAACATTTGCTGGAGCGCGCCATGCAGCAACAGGGGCTGAGTGCGCGCGCCCATGACCGCATTCTGAAAGTTGCGCGGACGGTGGCAGACCTGGCGGGAGAAACCGATGTGGCTGTGGGTCATCTCGCGGAGGCGATCCAATACAGGACGCTGGATCGGACCTACTGGTCCTGAGCCGGGGCTGCGCGTTTGCGCATGGGGCGGAATTCTCCAGAATTACGGATTTCAGTAGAAGCGGGCTGCCATTTATCGCTATATGAACAAAATTGTGTGGGTATCCCCTGTAGGGGCCAAGCTGTAAATCTTTGCAATAATGAGATTTGGCTGAGGATACAGATTATGGAACCCCATTCGGCACCTGGCTATGAAAAAAAGTGTTGACCTGCTATTCAAGATCGCGATAATTTCACCATTGTTGCGGAGGCACAGCCAGGTGTTTGGAGAACTGTCGGTCCATCTCCGATGCAGGCGGTGAACGCAAGCAGTGCCACGAAGCCGTTGACGGGCACGTCCCGCGACTGTTTCTGGAAAAATTCGTCAATAAAAGCACAAAAAAGTTGGACATTCGAGGAATCTTGCGCGTCTAACAGAGTGCCGAAACACAAATATAAAGAGAGAGACCGAAGCTGTCAGACGGGTCCAGTATCTAGACTCCCTCCATTGCAGCACGGTACTTAGAAGGAGATGTTATGCGTTCTGACTTGATTTTTGGGGCACTTACCCACGTCAACAACCGCTACCAGCTTTGTCAGCTTGCTTCCAAGGCGACCCGCAAACTGCACAAGCCCAATACCCGGCTACAGGACACCACCAACGACGTCCTCGTCCGCTTTCACGAGTCCAGTCCCATGGCGGTAGCCGTCGAAACGCCAATTAGTGCACCCGTCCAGCAGCGCCGCGCAGCTTAGCGCGGCCTGCACCTCCCCCGGCAGTCTGTATTGAAAACGTCTGTCTTGAGACCTTAAGCTAAGCTCTGTTCCAGGCCCCTCAGTTCCCACTCTGCACGGCCCATCTTCCTTTCTGATCCCCTCCGTCAACAATCCCACCTGTGAGTTCCCATGACTATTTCCGAGCTAAAAGAAAAAAGCATTACTGAATTAAGCAAGATTGCGCGCACCTTGGAGATTCCGGGCGCGAGCGGTCTCCGTAAACAAGACCTGATTTTCAAGATTCTGCAGGCGCAGAGCGAAAAAGAAGGCCACATCTTTGCCGAGGGCGTGCTGGAAATTCTGCCCGACGGCTACGGCTTCCTTCGCTCGCCCGATTACAACTATCTGCCCGGCCCCGACGATATTTACGTTTCCCCGTCGCAGATCCGCAAGTTCGACCTCAAGACCGGCGACACCATCAGCGGCAATGTCCGCCCGCCGCATGAGGGCGAGAAGTATTTCGCCCTGGTCAAGATCGAGGCGATCAATTTCGAGTCTCCTGAAGAGACGCGCAACAAAATCCTATTCGACAACCTGACGCCGCTCTATCCGCAGGAACGCGTGCGCATGGAGACGGTGCAGGACAATACCAGTGGTCGCGTCATGGACCTGCTGACGCCGATCGGCAAAGGGCAACGCGGCCTCATCGTCGCCCCGCCGCGTACTGGTAAGACTGTCCTGCTGCAATCGATCGCCAACTCGATTACCACCAATCATCCGGAAGTTGCGCTGATCGTTCTGCTGATCGACGAGCGCCCGGAAGAAGTCACGGACATGCAGCGTTCCGTGAAGGGCGAAGTCATCAGCTCCACCTTTGACGAACCGGCTGCGCGTCACGTGCAGGTCGCGGAAATGGTCATCGAAAAGGCCAAGCGTCTGGTTGAACACAAGCGCGATGTCGTTATCCTGCTCGACTCCATCACCCGCCTCGCGCGCGCGTACAACACCATCGTCCCGCCCTCGGGCAAAGTGCTCTCCGGCGGTGTCGATTCGAATGCACTGCAGCGCCCCAAGCGTTTCTTCGGCGCGGCCCGCAATATTGAAGAAGGCGGCTCGCTGACCATCATTGCGACGGCCCTCGTCGATACCGGCTCACGCATGGACGAAGTCATCTTCGAAGAGTTCAAGGGCACCGGCAACATGGAAATCATCCTCGACCGCAAGCTGGTCGATAAACGCGTCTTCCCGGCCATCGACATCCAGCGCTCGGGCACCCGAAAGGAAGAGCTGCTCATCCTGAAAGAAGACTTGCAGCGCATCTGGGTCCTGCGCAAAGTACTGAATCCGCTGTCGCCTGTCGAGGCCATGGAATTGCTGGTCGACCGGCTCGGAAAGACGCGGAATAACGCGGAGTTCCTGCTGAAGATGAACTCGCTCTAGCTTTCTGTCCTGACCGCGACTCGGATCCCATCCTTCGCTGTGCGAAGGATGGGATCCCACAGATTCTCGCTTTCGGTCTTGCCGGGCGGAGTTCTCGCTCTCCCACCCTCGCCGGAGAAGCGCGTCAAGGTTGGGGCACTCATTCTTTGTGGCTGGTCGATTCAATCGCCCTTGACTTGCCCATATTCCAGCAGAGTCACCAACAATACGCCGCCACAGATATTTCCCAGCACAGCCGGCCAGAGCCAGCGCAGATACGCGATGACTGGCACCTGGTGGTGCAGGACGGCGGCCAGGATCTCGCCGCTGGTCGCAATCGAGTGCGCGAAGTGGCCGATGCCGACCACGAACGCGAGCAGCCAGATCAGCATCACTGATCCGGTAATTGAATGGCTGCCGCTGACCAGCCAGGCTACTAACGCGATCATCCAGCCACCGATGACCGCACTCCAGAAAGCGTGGCTGGCGCTGACGTTGACGGCCTCGACGCCAAGCTTCGCCATGGCGTCGACGTATGCGGGTTTCAGAGCGGCGGTCTTAACTGCGAGACATGCGAAGAAAAACGCGCCGCCGAGATTGCTGGCGAGCACAATCCCCCACAGCCGAAGCGTCTTGCCGACATGTTTTCGTTCAGCCAGGACCAGGGCGACGGGGTAAAGAGTGTTTTCCGTAAACAACTGCGCGCGTCCGACGATCACGGCGATAAACCCAATGGGATAGAGCAGATAGGCGATGAATGTCGCCGCCTTGCCATCGCCGAGCAGTGCATGAACGATCGACATGGCCAGCGGCGTCAGCCCCATCATCATGCCGCCGGCGAGGCCGGAAATGGCCAACGCCCGCGCGGAGCGGTCCAGTTCGTGCCGGCCGTTGCGCGCCACCTGCACATAGATTTCATGCGCCGTTGGCATTTCCAGGTCGCGCTGGGCCGATTGGGGCGCGCCTTCGTCGCGAATGGCATCCAGGGCTGCATCGGGTGGCGATTCTTCGATTTGGTGGTGAGTCATGCCCATGTGATGCTGAAATACGCGATGCGCGATGAGTCACTAAAATGTGTTTATGACGCAACGCCTCTATTACGCCGATTCCCATCGGAAGACCTTCGAAGCGGAGGTTGTGGACATTCGCGAGCATGCGCGACGTGAGGGCGGCTCCGAGTGGCACATCGCCCTCGATCAGACGGCATTCTATCCCACCAGCGGTGGACAGCCGTACGACCTCGGTCAACTCACGGCGGTGTCTCGCGGCGGGGCAACGATTGAAGTGGCAGTCAGCGGAGTGGAGGAGGATGATGCGGGCGAAGTCTGGCATGTGACGGCAAAGCCGCTTCTTGCCGGCACCCGTGTGACCGGCGTCATCGATTGGTCACGGCGGCTGGACCATATGCAGCAGCACTCCGGCCAGCACCTGCTTTCGGCGATCCTCGCGCGTGAAGTGGACGCCGCGACGGTGTCGTTTCACCTTGGCGAGCAGGTCTCCACCATCGACCTGGCGGCAGATGCACTCAGGCCGGCTGATCTCGAACGAGTAGAAGTGCTGGCGAATCTGGCGATCACTGAAGACCTGCCTGTGAGCATCCGCACCATCGAGCGGGCTGAGGCGGAGTCGATGCTCGCAGCCGGTCTGCTGCGCAAATTGCCGGAGCGTGCAGGGAGCATTCGGGTGATTGAAATGCCGGGCATCGACTTGAACGCATGCGGCGGGACGCATGTTCGCGCACTCGGCCAGATTGGCAGCCTGCTCTTGCGCGGAACAGAAAAGGTGAAGCAGGGTACCCGGCTCAGTTTTGTCTGCGGGTTGCGCGCGGTGCGCGCCGCGCGTGAAGATGACCAGTTGCTGGCAGCCATCTCGAAGCCGCTTTCCATTCATCGCTCGTCGCTTGCGGAAACCATGGCGCGCAAGCAGGCCGAACTCAAAGCAGCGGCCAAAGAGCGCCAGAAGCTCTACGAAGAATTGGCGGATTATCACGCGGCCCGTCTGCTCGTGGAAGACCCTATCGAACACGGTCTGCGCATCGTGGAGCGCCACTTCACCGATCGCGATGCGGCCTACACGAAGCTGCTCGCTTCCCGCATCGTCGCGGCCGCGCCGCAGACCGTGGTCATTCTGGCGTCGGCGCAGCAGGACCCTGCAGCGATGGTCTTCGCGCGCAGCAAGGATGTGACCGCGATCCATTGCGGCGAATGGCTTGCCGCTGTATTGGCTGAGCAGGGAAATCGCGGCGGCGGCTCTGCGGACGTGGCCCAGGGCCAGGTACCATCTGGCCAGGCAGCGGCCGTTGCCCAAGTACTGCGGCTACGGGCGCTAGAAATTTCAAAGGCCACGGCTTAGGGAGAACCCGATCGGAGCGATCCTTCCCCAATCCCACCGCCCCTGCTAAACTTAAAGTTGTTGTTTCCCGCCAGACCGTGGGGCTATAGCTCAGCTGGGAGAGCGCGTCGTTCGCAACGACGAGGCCATCGGTTCGATCCCGATTAGCTCCACCAAACATCCTTCTCCACGCCTTGTGTGTTCAGATACCCACCCTGCTCGATGCAGATCTGCGATTAAAGCGTCCTGATGCCTGCGTCGAGGGCGTGTTCCATTCTGGCGAAAAAGCGCCTCAAAGGGCAATCAGTAACAGCGTGCGATCCTTGTTCGCTACCGTGCATTTTGTAGCCTAAACTGTTGCACCTTAAAAGGCTTAGAAAATGCCTGGCTGAAGCGCTATCCACAGCGCGACAATCCTATCTTGACGCAGATGTCAGTGCGCTCGGTGACACTTTCCTACTTTTGGTAACGGTACTAACCCATAAGTGGCAGGTTATTCG
>Ga0116228_10005365_pt1 | contig 11434 bp, 11 predicted proteins | sample S1TSphfallax_2_FD_89694 | JGI IMG/M metagenome (GOLD analysis project Ga0116228, IMG submission 89694) | Host-associated microbial communities from peat moss isolated from Minnesota, USA - S1T2_Fc - Sphagnum fallax MG | ecosystem: Host-associated > Plants > Peat moss > Unclassified | place...
CCGTTGAGTTCCATGTCGCCGACGATCGTCATCAAGAACGGCAAACTGGTCATGGTGATCGGCAGCCCCGGCGGCTCGCGCATCATCACGATCACTCTCGAAGCCATCATCAACGTCATCGATCATGGCATGACCATCCAGGAAGCAATCGATGCGCCGCGCATCCATCATCAATGGATGCCCGACAAGGTGTATCTCGAACGTCAGGCGTTGTCGCCCGACACCCGGGCGCTGCTGCAGTCGCGTGGCTATACCTTCAGTGATGGCGGCTATTGGGGTATCGCCGAAGGGATCTTGGTCGGCGGACCGAGCCTCGCCGGCCACGACGGGATGGGCGAGGACGGCTTTCTGCCGCTCAATGCCCGACCCGCGGCCGGAGAGGAATACTTCGGCGCGCACGACGTACGCAGCGGCTCGGGTGAGGCGAGCAGCGAAGAGGGGTTGCCCGTTCAGTAGCCTGGCGCCAGCCTATCCCTGCGTGCCAAAAAAAACGATGCGCTGCACCGCCCAGTAAAGCCCCACCGCCGCGATCACCAGCGAACACGGAATGGCGATCCGCCGGCGGAACCAGGGTTCGTTGCGAAACCAGCCCACTGTGAGAAAGGCGATCGCGATCACGAACAACTGGCCGGCATCGACCCCGAAGTTGAACCCCAGCAGCGCGACCAGGAAATCCCTCTTCGGAAAAGGCACATCGCTCAAGCTGCCCGCGAACCCGAGGCCATGAATCAAGCCGAAACAGAACACGATCGCGAGTCGCGCCGGCCCGAGCTTCGGGCTGACGACGTTCTCGATCGCGATCCATGTGATCGACAGTGCGATGCCCGGCTCAACATACCGGCTCGGCAAACTGAAGAGGCCGTAGGTCGACAGGAACAGCGTGGTCGCATGAGCGATCGTGAACACCGTGGTTTGGGTGAGGAGCTTGCGCCAGGTAATCCCTAAGAAGAAGAGTCCGAGCACGAACAGAATGTGGTCGATGCCCTCCGGGACGATGTGCTTAAAACCGAGGCGCAGGTACATGGCCGCCTGGCGCGGCCACGGCAGCGAATCGGGATCGAATGATGCGCCGGACGCGCCCGCACCGGTCGGCACCCTCCCCGCCCACACGAAGGGCTCGCTCTCATGCTCACCATCCGCGAGCCAGCGCGTCACCGACACTTTGGCGGAGGGAATCTGCATGGTGTAGGCCACCGGATAATCGATGTTCGCACCGTAAGGCACCCGTAGCTGCAGCGGATCCAGGCTCTCGGGCAGCGGCGCGGTGAACCGGAAGGTCGAGAACTTACTGAGCGAGCCGTCGAGGAAGTCCGCTCTCGGCGCGGGCGCAGCCGTGAACTCCACGAACTCGAGCTTGAGGCGCGTAGCGCCGGCGAACAGCGGCAGCGCATCGGTGACCATCGGCACGATGCGCTTCAGGTCTTCCGCCTGACGCACGGGAGATTCGGTGGCCAAGGCATAGTAGGCCTCGCCCGAGCCCAGCAACAGCGTGAGATCGATATCGATCTTCACCTCGATACCGCCGGACGGCGCGAATGAGACCAGTAGCTGCGTCATCTGCATGGTGTGGCTGCGCACCGCCGGGGCGAGCAGCAGCCCCAGGCAGAGCAGCGCCAGCGGCGCGACCCGTCCTACCAAACGACCGGCATGGTCTTGCCCGTTTGCAGCAGGACGAGGCCGGAGGGATTGCCCGGATAGGGCACGACCAGTCGCCACGTGAACGGACTGCAGGTGATCATCGCGAAGATGATCCGCTGCGGAAACCCCGGGTGATCGATCCACTCCATCGCATCGGACTTCGCATACAAATCCTCCATGCTGGCCGCCGCATCCGCGATCGGCCGGCTGGTCATGAGACCGCCGATTTCCAGGCGCATCTCGGCGCTGACCTTGCCGTCGTCGACGAGCACGATGCCCCCCTTCAATTCCTCGATCCGGTTCACCGCGATGGCCATGGCCTCATCACTGCTGCCGACGACGGTGATGTTGTGCAGATCGTGCGACACCGACGTGGCGACCGCCGAATTCGCGGTCTTGGGTCCCATGCCCGTCCAAAACATCTTGCCGAGCTTCGCCTGACCGGTGTAACGATCGACGATCGCCACCTTGATGATGTCGTGCGCGATGTCACGTTGCACGACGCCGTCGACCACGGGCAATGTCGCGGTCTTCTGTTCAATGTCGGTGTAGAACGGTGCTTGAATCGCCGCGGTCACACTCGACCGTCCCGCAGGTGCCCTGATCTCGAAGTCCTTCGCCGTCAGGCGCCTTCCCACACGGATGGTATCCGTGGCCCAAGGCGCCCAAGCGATTTTCGGCACCGGCAAGAGATACTTGCCGTCCTCGGCCGCCAGCACTCCATTGGCGTAGACCTCCTTGATGGTCACATCGTTCGCCGACGTCAGCAGCACGACGTCGGCATAACGCCCGGGAGCAATCGACCCCACCAGCGAATCCATGCGTGCATGCCGCGCCGGATACAGACTCGCCATTGCATAGGCGGCCTCGACGGGTGCTCCCATTTGGATGGCCACCTTGATGTGGTGGTTCATCGTGCCCTGTTTCAGCGTATCCGCCACATTCCGATCGTCGGTCACCAACGAGATGTTGGACCAATCCTTGAGACCCTTGCGCACGAACAGCGGCACCGCGCGCTCGATGTTCTCATCCCGCAGTTGCAGGAAGAGTCCGTGCTGAAGCTTGTCCCAGGCTTCTTCCGCGGCGCGGGTCTCGTGATCGCTCGACAGCCCCGCCGCGGCGAAGGCATTGATTTGATCGAGGTCTCGGAGGCCGGCCCCATGGCCATCGATCACCCCGCGATTGTCCCGCGTGGCTTGAATGTCCTCCCAGATCCGCTGGTACCCCGGATGGGTGGGGACGGACACCGCCGGCCAATCCATGACTTCATCGAGGCCTTGAACGTCGGGGCTGCTCTTGATGTTCTGCGCGATCTCCTGGTAAGCATAGTTGCCACCGCCCACCTCGAACGCCGAAGGCGGGGTGGCCGAACCCAAGGCCGTGAAGATCTTGAGCGGGCTGCCATGCGCACCGGCGGTCTGCCAAAATTCGACGTTGTGAACGCCATTGACGTTCGAGAACTCATGCGACCCTTCGGTGGTCCAGGTGTTGCCCAACGGGATGACCAGCGCGGCCTCCCACTCCGGCGATAACAGCGTACTCTCGATGTGCTTATGCGATTCGCCGAAGCCGGGCACTGCCCACAGTCCCTTGGCATCGACCAGACGGGCGTATTTCCCCTTCCACTGACCTTGCGGTCCCACCCAGGCAATGCGCTTGCCGCTCACCACGATGTCCTGGTCCGGGTCCCATTGCAGCGTGTAGACGTTCAGCACCGTGGCGCCGCGGATCACCAGATCCGCCGGCTGCCGGCCGAGGGCCACCTGCACCAGCGACTGCCGGATCTTCGTCTCTTCGCTGAACGCGATCGGCTGCGCGACTCGGGTGGCGGTAGGCACGGCCGGCGCGACGTCGGCGGGTGACGACGAAGATGCCATGACCATCAGCAGTGCGGCGATGAACACGTTTTTCATTCTGGACACTCTTACATGCCGCGGGTAGTGTAGCCAGTAGAAAAAAGTCCATGCGAACCGCGATCGACGGTTCCGCCATCGCGCCGTTGTTCGGCAACAATCCGGCCATGGGGTCGGCGGCACAGGAAATGATGAAAAAGACGGCAACCGCTTTATCGCCGGACGCCGCCCCGCATCCGCGCCTGATTCGCCAGCTCACGCTGCGCGATCTGGTCTTGGCCCAGGTGCTGAATGTCGTCGGCAGTGCCTGGGTGGGAATTGCCGCCGGCGTCGGGCGGGCCCAGTTCGTCATCTGGCTTCTGGCATTCGCGCTGTTCTACACGCCCATGGCCGTATCGGTGTTCCAGCTCAATCGCATCATGCCGTTGGAAGGCGGACTGTACGAATGGGCGCGCCGTTCGTACGGAGACACGGTGGGGTTCATGACCGCCTGGAACATCTGGGCGTATGCCCTGTGCTCCATTGCGACCATTCTGTTCCAACTACCGACGGAGATGACGTACATGATCGGACCGACCGCCGCGGGACTGCCGGAAAACCATCTCCTGGTACTCGCGCTGCTCAGCCTCATCGTCATGCTCCTGACGCTGACCGCCGTGCGCGGACTCAACCTAGGCAAATGGATTCACAATGTCGGCGGCATCGCCGTGATGCTGGTCTTCACGCTCTTGATCCTGTCGCCGCTCTGGGTCTGGCTGCACGGTGTACCGGTGCACTATGACCCGGTGGAATTGCACCTGCCGCCCACCGATATGACGTCGCTCGCGCTCCTGGGTCAGGTGCTGTTTGCTTCGTGCGGACTCGAGTACATCGCCATCATGGCGGGCGAAACCGAAGGCGCCGAGAAGGCCGTCGGCCGTTCGGTGTTGCTGGCCACTCCCATCATTCTGTCGATGTTCGTGCTCGGCACCGCCGCCGTCGTGAGTGTGCACGGCGTGCACTCGGGCGTGCCGATCAACTACGTTGCGCCCATTCCGCAGACACTCACCTTGAGCTTCGGCGGCGATGTCGCCTCCATCGCGAGGATCGCGATCCTGCTGCTTCAGATTCGGATCCTGGGCGCGGCCAGCCTGCTGTTCACCGGCGCCACGCGGCTGCCCTTGACGGCGGGTTGGGATCACCTGATCCCGGCATGGTTCACCCGGCTGCACCCGCGCTTTCGCACGCCGACGAATTCAATTTATGTGACCGGCGCCGTCATCATCGCCCTGTTGGTTTTGGCAAGCGCCGGCGTGCATGCCGCCGAAGCGTTCGGCGTACTCAATGATGCAAGCTCACAGTTCTATGCCCTGGCATATCTCGCGATGTTCCTGATCCCGATCTGCGGAGCGCCGTCGCTCAAAAGCCGCCTGCCGCGTTGGACGGCGGTGATATCCGCCGCCGGCGTATGCGCCATTCTCTTCATTCTCGTGCTGAACGCCTATCCCTTCGTCGATGTCGCGAGCCCGGGACTGTTCGCGGCCAAGATCATCGGCGCGGTGCTGCTGGTCAACGCCGGCGGCCTTGTTTTCTACCGCTCACGTCAAAGATCCTCATCGTCAAAGTCACCGCCGGCCGGCGGCGCAATGTCGGACGGGGAGATGACGCGCAGCTGATCGATGCGACGCCGGTCCGCACGCACCACCCGGAACTCGAGTTCACCGACCAGGATCGTCTCACCGCGGCGGGGCAGCCGGCCGAATTCCTGCATCAGCAATCCGCCGATGGTGTCGTATTCCTCGTCGGAGAAGGCCGTGCCGAAATACTCGTTGAACTCGTCGATGGGCGTGAGCGCACGCACCGTGAATTCGCGGGCGCTTTCCCGGCGGATCGTCTGATCGTCTTCGACGTCATGCTCATCGTCGATTTCGCCGACGATCTGTTCGATGACATCTTCGATGGTGACCAAGCCGCACACGCCGCCATATTCGTCGACCACCATGGCGATGTGATTGTGGCTCAGGCGGAATTCCTTCAAGAGCACGTTGAGCCGCTTGCTCTCCGGCACGAACACCGCCGGGCGCATGTACTCGCGGATCTCGAACGGTTCGTCGCCGACGGTCTGAAGTCTGAGCAGATCCTTCGCGAGCAGGATGCCGAGTATTTGATCGCGGTCCTCGCCGATGACGGGGAAACGCGAATGCCCGGATTCCACCACCAACTCGACCAGCTTCTGCGGCGACTCATCGCGTTCGACGAACACCATTTGCGACCGCGGCACCATGATGTCGCGCACCTGCATGTCGGCCACCGCCAGCACGCCCTCGAGCATCACCAAGGCGTCGCCATCGAATAGCCCGCGGCCGCTCGCCTCACGCAGATCCTCGATGAGCTCCGCAAGATCGCGCGGTTCACCGGACATCGATTGCGTGATGCGTTTAAGCCAACGGCCGGTGCTGCCTGGACTCTGCTCGGACATGGGAAGAGGATACTAGATCACAGATACGGGTCCGAAAATCCAAGCCGATCAAGTATTTGCACCTCTCGAGCGGCCATTTTCCCGGCTTCTTCATCGAGTTCGTGATCAAAACCGAGCAAGTGCAGCACCCCATGTACCGTCATGTGCGCCCAATGTGCGGTCCGGGTCTTTTGCTGCTCGCGCGCCTCGCGTGCCACCACCGGCGCACAGATCACGAGTTCTCCGACGTAGTCGACGCCATCGCCGGCAAGACCGAAGCCGCCGAACGACAACACATTGGTGGGCTTGTCCTTGTGCCGATACTGCGCGTTCAGCCGCCGGCTCTGCGCACTGCCGACCACCCGCACCGAGAGCACGCTGGCGCCCCGCCCGGTTGCGCCCTGCCCGGTTGCGCCCTGCACGGTCGTGCGCCGCCCGGCCGCACCCGCCGTTCGTCTGCGGCCCATCGCGAAGGCTGCCGCCGCCCAGGTGTCGAACTCCGCGCGGCGCGGCACCCACGGTCGCCGTGCCGCGAAGGTTACATCGACGGCCAGTCTCGCCGCCTTGCCGGCCGGTCTCGCCGCCTTGGGCTCACGCGCCCTCATTGGGCGTCTTCGCTTCATAGGCCTGCACGATCCGTTGTACCAAGGGGTGCCGAACCACATCCTTCGAGGTGAACATCGTGAAGGCGATGCCGCGCACGCCGCGTAAGATGTCGATGACCGTGCGCAATCCCGACTGTTTGGCGTTCGGCAGATCCACCTGCGTGATGTCGCCCGTGACCACGGCTTTCGAGCCGAAGCCGATCCGCGTCAGGAACATTTTCATCTGCTCGTTGGTGGTGTTTTGCGCCTCATCGAGGATGCAAAACGAATCATTGAGCGAGCGGCCGCGCATGAAGGCGAGCGGCGCAACCTCGATGACATTGCGTTCAATGAGTTTCGCCACCCGTTCGAAGCCCATCATTTCATACAGCGCGTCGTACATTGGCCGCAGGTAAGGATCCACCTTCTGCGACAAATCCCCCGGCAGAAATCCCAAACGTTCGCCCGCCTCCACGGCCGGCCGTACCAAGATGATCCGGCGCACGCTCTCGGCTTGCAGCGCCTCGACCGCACAGGCCACGGCGAGATAGGTCTTGCCGGTGCCGGCAGGACCGATGCCGAAGGTCAGGTCGTGCGTGCGAACATTGGTCAAGTAGTCGGTCTGGTTGGCGCCGCGAGCCCGGACCGCACCGCGTGCGGTCCGTACCTTGAGTTCGTCGCTGGCCGGTGCGGGAGCGCCCGGCTCCATGCCCAGCTCCTGCAGCGCAATGTGGACGCGCTCCGAGTCGACCGGCTCGCGCTGTGCCCGCGTATACAGGTCTTGCAATACCGTCTCGGCACGCTTGATGGCTGCGGGGAGGCCGATGATCTGGAATCGGTTGCCCCGCCGTTTCACCTCGACCCCCAAGCGGGTTTCAATCTGGTGCAGGTGCTGATCCAAGGGTCCGCACAACTCGATCAGACGGATGTTGTCGGCGGGCGCGAGCACGAGATCGCGCGTCATCGGCACCGAACTCACGAGAACGCTTCTTCCACGAGACGACCCCGCAGGGAGTTCGGCATGGCTTCGGTGATGACCACATCGGCGAATCGATTGATGAGCGATCGAGGCGTGAGCGGCGGCCCGTCAAAATTTACCCAGCGATTGTTATCGGTGCGTCCGGCGAGCTGCTCGGGGTTGCGCCTGGCCGGACGTTCCACGAGCACGCGCTGACGGCTTCCCACCATCCGCTCGGAGATGGCGCGTGCCTGGCTGTTGAGGCGGGACTGAAGCAGTTCGAGCCGGGCCTGTTTCACCTCCTGCGGAACTTCGTCCGCCAGCGACGCAGCCGGCGTACCCGGCCGACGGCTGTACAAGAAGCTGAACGACTGGTCGAAGCCCACCTCGGCGATCAGCTTCATGGTGGCGGCGAAATCCTCATCGGTCTCGCCCGGAAAGCCGACGATGATGTCGGTGGAGATCGAGATATCCGGGCGCACGGCCTTGAGCTTGCGCAGCTTTTGCTTGTATTCGAGCACCGTATGGCCGCGCTTCATGGCCGCGAGAATCCGGTCCGAACCGCTCTGCACCGGCAGGTGCAGGTAATTGTTGAGCTTTGGCACATTGGCGTATGCCTCGATCAAGCTGTCGTTGAAATCGAGTGGATGTGAGGTGGTGAAACGGATGCGCTCCACACCATCGATGGCCGCCACGTAATGGATCAAGGTCGAGAGGTCCGCAAGCGTGCCGTCCTCCATGGGACCGGCATAGGCATTGACGTTCTGACCGAGCAGCGTCACCTCGCGTACGCCCTGCGCGGCCAACCCCTCGATCTCATGAAGCACCTGCTCGAAAGGTCGGCTGATTTCCTCACCGCGGGTATAGGGCACCACGCAGAACGTGCAGTACTTGCTGCAACCCTCCATGATGGAGACGAAGGCCGTCGCGCCCGATGCACGCGCCTCGGGCAGCCGGTCGAACTTTTCGATCTCCGGAAAGCTCACGTCGATCTGCGAGCGACCGGAGCGCGAGAGGCCATCCAGCAGATCGGGCAGCCGGTGCAACGTCTGTGGACCGAACACCAGGTCGACGAAAGGGGCCCGCGCCGTGATGCCCTCGCCTTCCTGACTCGCCACGCAGCCGCCGACGCCGATCACGACGCCAGGCCGCTCCTGCTTGAGGAGGCGCCATTCGCCGAGCAGGGAAAAGACCTTTTCCTGGGCCTTCTCGCGCACCGAACAGGTATTGACCAACAGCACATCGGCGGCAGACGGATCGTCGGTCCGCGTCATCCCCTTCGCCGCCGCGAGCACGTCTTCCATCTTGCTGGAATCGTACTCGTTCATCTGGCAACCAAAGGTTTTGATGTACAGCAGTCCGGCCATAGGCTCAACTTGAAAAGACCGCTAACATACTAGCAATCATGGCAATACGCGACGTTCTCAAAATGGGTGATCCCCGCCTTCTGGCGGTGGCCGAACCGGTGCGCGAATTCGGCACCGCGGAGCTGGAAAGCCTTCTTGGCGATATGCGGGACACCATGCAGTATCTCAATGGGGCCGGGCTCGCTGCACCGCAGATCGGCGTGAGCCAGCGGGTGGTGATCTTCGGCATGGAACATAATCCGCGCTATCCGGACGCCGAGGCCGTCCCCTACACCGTGCTCATCAATCCCATCCTCACGCCCCTGAGCGATGAGCTGGAAAACGGTTGGGAAGGCTGCCTCTCCGTGCCCGGCATGCGCGGCGTGGTGCCGCGCTACAAGGAGTTGCGCTATACCGGCGTCGATGAACACGGCCGACCCATCGACCGAAGCGTGAAGGATTTTCATGCGCGAGTCGTCCAGCATGAGGTTGATCACTTGGACGGCATCCTTTACCCCCGGCGAATCAAGGACTTGACCCAATTCGGCTTCACCGATACCTTGTTCCCCGGAGAAACCATCAGCGACGACTGATAGCCAACAAGGAAGGTTCGCATGCCCACGACCATCGCCGAGATTCGCGCCCGCCCGCTTAGGCCGGCAGTCCGGCTGCCGTTTCGAGTACTCGCCGGCCTGTTTTGTTTACTGATCGCCGCCTCGATTGTGGGCATCCCTTTGCTCGCCTGGCATAAGGGCGTTCACACCCTCCCGGACGAATTGACGGTGTGCAAATTTCTGCTCTGGCTGCCTGGCACGATCTGGTTCACCCGGATGTTCTATCACGCAGCACGATCGGGAAAAGTCCCGGACGATGTCAATTGGCCCTTCCCCTCGCGCGCGGTCAGCAACGGCTATATGTGGATCATGATCCTGTTCGAATATCTGTACTGACGCGGCAAGACATATCGACGCGGCTCCGGGTGGCCCCGCGCCAGCGCCCCCTCTCACGCCGATTCGTCGGGCAACCCCTCAGGGGCTCCCCGCCCCAACACATCGGGCAACGCAGCACCTGCCTCGGTGAAGCTCAATGATACCGCGTTGAGGCAATGCCGCTCACCCGTGGGTCGCGGTCCATCGGGGAATACATGCCCCAAGTGGCTACCGCAACGGGCGCACACCTCCTCGACCCGCACCATGCCATAGCTGCTATCGCGAACCCGCCGGATATGGGCTTCCGTATAAGGCGCGAAAAAGCTCGGCCACCCCGTCCCTGAGTCGAATTTGGCGCTGGAACGAAACAACGGCAGCCCGCAGAACCGGCAGGTGTAGATCCCGTTCTTCTTGTTGTCGAGAAACACGCCGCAAAAGGCCGCCTCGGTGCCATGCTCGAGCAGCACCCGGCGTTCCGCGCTGGACAGGCCGGCGGTAATCTCTCGGCGCTGCGCCTCGCTGGGTGGGGTCATGTTGAATTGGGACACGGCGGCTCCTGGGTGTTTATCACTAGGGTAGCCGCTATGGCGCCAAAAGCTGCCGTTTCAACCGCTGCGCCCCCGGTAGGCCCCGCGCGACGTCCGGAGACCTAGCCGCGCCTCCGCCTGGCGAGCGATCCGAAGCCCGCCAGCAACCCACTGCCCAGCAGCCACGCCGAGGCCGGCAGCGGCACCGGGGAGGCGGCGATCTGCACGCCGATGGCGGGCGCACCGTTCGAGGTGAATCGACCACTGGTCCCCGGAACGGCGAATGCCAATGCCGGTGCGGTGCCGTTCGCCGGTGACGATTCACCCGGGACATCCAAGCCACTGGTGTCCTTCTTCGAGTCCACCTCCAACACCAGCCAGTAAGTCCCGGCCCCGAGTGTGAAGTTGGTGTTGGTTACGTTCCAGCCGTCGGCGGTGTAGATGCCCTGGATGCTTTGCAATGAGGTCAAGGAGTTCTTGGTTTGACCCAAGATCGAACCGGAATCGATATCGAAAGTGAAGGTGTCGCCCGGTTGCCCCGACCCTTCCGTGAGATAAGCCGCGAGGCTCGTGACCTGCTCGGCGGTCGTGATCGAAAACTCCGCGGCCAGCGACGAGGAAGTGCTGAGCACGAACGAGCCCGTGCTGCCGTCCGGCGTTCCCGTGTCCAACACGAAGCTCGCGCTTGCCACACGGGGAAGAAGGGCAATGACCCCGAGTCCCAAGACGGCTGTCAACGTGGATCTTAACTTGCGCATGGGTTTGTCCTTCATAGTTTCTTCTTCTTGGGTGTTGCCTGGGCCGCGCCTGCCGGTTGCAGAGTGGGAACGTCATACAGCTTCAAATCCGCAATGGGGCCGAAGCTGTCGCTGAAGCCGTGGACCGTCAACGACACTTTCCCGCTCTGATGAACCTGGACCAAAGCCCAGGCATAGTAACGGTCGAACGGATTCGTCAACGTCGGCTCAGTGCAGCCCGGCGGGCTCGTCGATGAGCATGTACCCACCAGCTTGTCGTCGAACGGCGAACCACCGGAACCGACGATGACCTGATAGGGCGTGCTCGCGTAAGTGCCGGTGGGATCCGCTTGCTCCGACACGTTCACCGTATGTTCGTGGCCCGAGAAATAGGTGGCGTTGTATTCGGCGATCACTTGCCAGAA
>Ga0116228_10005366_pt1 | contig 11431 bp, 12 predicted proteins | sample S1TSphfallax_2_FD_89694 | JGI IMG/M metagenome (GOLD analysis project Ga0116228, IMG submission 89694) | Host-associated microbial communities from peat moss isolated from Minnesota, USA - S1T2_Fc - Sphagnum fallax MG | ecosystem: Host-associated > Plants > Peat moss > Unclassified | place...
ACCATCCGCGCGGGTTAGCCGAAGTTTGGCTGAAAGGTAAGTGGCGGTACGCTGCGTCAACGATCCTGCGCGGCGTGCCAAAGGCGCAAAATGGTAACTCGTTTTGCCGCGTGGTCGACCTCGTAGACCAGCACATAGGGTCTCACCACAACGATCTCGCGCGTTCCCGCGATATCTCCGGGCCGGCCACGATCCGGGAAATCGCTCAATTTTCCTGCGATATCGATCAACTCATGCAGTAGTCTGCGCGCCGCTTGTGGGTTGAACTGCCGGATATAGGCAATCGCGGCGTCCCTATCGGCCAGCGCCTGGCGTTTCCAGGTAACCTTCATCCGCCATGGAAAGTAGCGATTTCCTGATCAAGTTCGGCGATCATGCACTCCATCTCGGCGCTGACAATCTCGTTCGGTATCCCAGGTTCCGCGTCCCTGCGGGCTTGCGCGACCGCCGCTGACTTGTAGAAAAATTCAGCCTCGTCAGCATCAAGACTACCGACATCCACGAGAATTTTTGCCTCAAGTGCCGCAAGCTGCTTGGTCATCTTGGCCAGCATTACCTCGTTTGGGATGCTTGGGCGCAGATTGCGCCGATCCGCCGCCGATGTGGCTCCTATGCGTCTCAGGTCCGCCTGCTCGTCGGTTTTCGGGATGGGAGGAATGACATCCATGGCAGGATTATAACCGCCTCAGCCCGTCTCGCCAACTTGTTTGTACGGGCTGTCCGCCGCCATGGCCGCCATCGCTTCCAGCATGGCGGGGCGCTCGGAGTCCAGAAAGGCCGAGATGGCGCGGCGCAGATGCGGGTCGGCGATCCAGTGCGCGGAATAGGTCGGCTTCGGTAGATAGCCGCGCTGGATCTTGTGCTCGCCTTGCGCGCCGGCTTCCACCCGTTGCAGGCCGTGGGCGATCGCGTAGTCGATCGCCTGGTAATAGCACAATTCGAAATGCAGGAACGGCACATCCTCCGTGCAGCCCCAGTTGCGGCCGTACAGCACATCTCTGCCGCGCAGGTTCAACGCCCCCGCGATTGGCCGGCCGTCCCGATAGGCCATCATCAGAACCACTTTCTCCGCCATCCGCTCGCCCAGCAGGATGAAAAATTTCTCGGTCAGATACGCACCGCCCCATTTGCGGTCCACGGTGGAGAGGTAGAAGCGGTAGAAATGAGACCAGACCGCCGGCGTCAGTGCGGCACCCGACAGAGCCTGTATTTCCAGCCCGGCTTGCGCATCCCGGCGCTCCCGGCGGATCGCCTTGCGCTTGCGCGAAGACAAAGCGGCCAGAAAATCCTCGAAACTTGCATAGCCGTTATTCTCCCAATGGAACTGCGTGCCGAGGCGTTGCAGCCAGCCGGCCTCGCCGCAAGCCTGCCATTCGGGTTGCGTGCAGAATGTCGCGTGGACAGAGGAACAATCCAGCTCCGCCGCCATTTGTTCGAGCGCGCTTGCCATCGCCGTCAACGGAAAGCCCGGCCGGCACAATAGCCGCGGGCCGGGCACCGGAGAGAACGGCACCGCGACCTGCAATTTCGGATAATACTGCCCGCCGGCCCGCTCCATCGCATTGGCCCAGGCATGGTCGAAGACGTATTCGCCGTAGGAATTGGTTTTGGCGTAGGCCGGGGCGACCGCGCAAATCGCGTCTTCCGAGTCCCGCAGCACCGCGTAGCGCGGGTGCCAGCCGGACCGGCGGCCGACCGAGCCGCTATCTTCCAGCGCCGATAAAAATCCGTAAGAAATGAACGGATTTTCATCGCCGGCGCAGGCATCCCAGGCGCTGGCGCCGATCTCTTCGATGCGGGGATGGACGGAAAGCGATAATTGGGGTGAACCATCAGCCATGCCGCACCATATGCGACGGCTTGGGCGTTTGCCCAGCATGGAAAGGAAGATGGATGGCCGACGGACAATTGGCAAACACACCCCGCAAGCAGGTCAGGCTGGCCGATTATACGCCGCCGGCCTTCCTGGTCGAGGCCGTGTCTCTGCAATTCGAGCTTGATCCGGCGGCGACGCGGGTGCGGGCGCGGCTGACCTTGCACCGCCAGGCGCCGGGTCCGCTGGTGCTGGATGGCCGCAGAATGACGCTGGTTTCGGTCTCCCTGGACGGCGAGGCGCTGGGTGCCAACCGTTTCACCGCGGATGAAAAGAGCCTGACCATCGCGGATGTGCCGGACCATTTCACGCTGGAAACCGAGGTCGAGATCGCGCCCGTGCAAAATACCGAACTTTCCGGCCTGTACACCTCCGGCGCCGGGCTGTTCACCCAATGCGAGCCGGAAGGTTTCCGGCGCATCACCTATTTTCCGGACCGGCCGGACGTGATGGCGCGCTATGACGTGACTTTGTTCGCCGACAAGGCGAAATATCCGGTGCTGCTTTCGAACGGCAACCGTGTGGCGGCGGGCGAGGCGGGGGCCCGGCACTGGGCGCGCTGGGAGGATCCGCATCCGAAACCGTCTTACCTGTTCGCCCTGGTCGCCGGCGACCTGAAAGTCGTGCGGGATGAATTCACCACCAAATCCGGCAAGCGCGTCGAACTCGGCATTTACGTCGCGGCCGGCGATGAAGACAAATGCGGCCACGCGATGGCGGCGCTGAAATCCGCCATGGCCTGGGACGAGCAGGCCTTCGGGCTGGAATATGACCTGGACGTCTTCAACATCGCCGCGGTGTCCGACTTCAATTCCGGGGCGATGGAAAACAAGGGGCTGAATATTTTCAACACCGCTTTGGTGCTGGCGAGTCCGGACACCGCGACGGATGCGAATTTCCAGAATGTCGAGCGCGTCATCGCGCATGAGTATTTTCATAACTGGACCGGCGACCGCGTGACCTGCCGGGACTGGTTCCAATTATCCCTGAAGGAAGGCCTGACAGTATTCCGCGACCAGGAATACACCGCCGACCATTATTCGGCGCCGGTGAAGCGCATCGCCGATGTGCGGCTGTTGCGGACCACGCAGTTCCGCGACGATGCCGGGCCGCTGGCGCACGCGGTGCGGCCGGCGAGCTATCTGGAAATCAATAATTTCTACACCACGACGATCTATGAAAAGGGCGCGGAGGTGGTGCGGATGTACCGCACGCTGATGGGACGGGAGGCGTTCCGCAAGGGTTTCGACATATATATAGAGAGAAACGACAATTCGGCGGCGACGGTGGAGGATTTTTTCGCCGCCATGCAGGCGGCGACCGAGGTCGATCTGTCGCTGATGATGCGCTGGTACGAGCAGGCCGGCACGCCGGTGGTGAGCTTCGAGGAGCATTATGATCCCGCGGCGCAAATTTTCACCCTGACATTGCGGCAGCGGACGCGGCCGACGCCGGGGCAGAATGAAAAACTGCCATTCCTGATTCCGGTGGCGATGGGGCTGCTGGATGATGAAGGCAACGAGCTGTATGTGGAAACGCTGATCCTGGATGCGGCGGAAAAGGTTTTTACCTTCACCGGCATTCCGGTGCCGCCGGTGCCGTCGCTGTTCCGGAATTTTTCCGCGCCGGTGAAGCTGCAAGGCATGACGCGCGAAAGACTGGCGTTTCTGGCCGCGCGGGATACCGATCCGTTCAACCGCTGGGACTCGCTGCAGCAATACGCGACGGCGGTGCTGCTGGACGGTATCGCCGCGTTCCAGAAAGGCACGGCGTTCGAACTGGATGATGGGTTGCGCGACGCGGTGGCGGTCCTGCTGAGAGGTGCCGAGGCCGATCCGGCCTTTGCCGCCGAAGCGATTCTGCTGCCGAGCGAAAGCCTGCTGGCCGACCAGATGGACGTGGTCGACCCGGATGCCATCCACGCGGTGCGGCAGGCGGCGCGGGCGGCACTGGGCCGCGCGCTGCACGCGGCATTCACCGCCGCGCTGGAAAAATTCGGCGGCGCCGATCCGGCCGATACGGGCAGGGCGGCGATGGCGCAACGGGCGATGCGCAACGTCGCGCTCAGCTATCTGACAGCCGCCGGTGACACCCAGCTGGCGCAAGAGCAATACGCGGCGGCCGGCAACATGACGGAAAAACTGGCGGCGCTGGGCTTGATGCTGGAAAGTGTCAGTGACGCGCGCGACGCGGCACTCGATGCGTTCCACGCCGAGTGGCGGCGCAACCCGCTGGTGCTGGACAAATGGTTCGCCCTGCAGGCGGCCGCCGCGGCGCCGGATACCCTGGCGCGGGTGCGGGGGCTGACGAAACATGGCGATTTCGACCTGCGCAATCCGAACCGGGTGCGTGCGCTGATCAGCAGTTTCACCGCCAATGCGGTGATATTCCATGACCGCTCCGGCGATGGCTACCGGCTGCTGGCGGATATCATCATCACGCTGGACCCCACGAATCCGCAGATCGCGGCGCGGCTGAGCACCGCTCTGGGGTCCTGGCGGCGGTATGACGATGCCCGCCAGGCGGCGATGCGCGGCGAACTGGAGCGCATCCTCGCCAGCGAAAATCTCAGCCATAACAGCTACGAACTGGCGTCGAAGGCCCTGGCATAAAGCCTGCCGGCGCCCTACCTGCGACTCACGCGGTTGTGGATGCGCAATAACACGGAGCTGCAAATGATCGAGCTTTCCTACTGGACCACGCCGAACGGCCATAAGATCACCATCTTCCTGGAAGAGAGCGAGACGCCGTATCGGATCATGCCGATCAACATTTCCAAGGGCGAGCAATTCGCGCCTCAGTTTCTGCAAATCGCGCCGAACAACCGGGTTCCGGCGATTCTGGATACCGAACCGGCCGACGGCGGCGCGCCGATCAGCGTGTTCGAATCCGGCGCGATCCTGGAATATCTGGCGGAGAAGACAGGCCGGTTTTTGCCCGCCGATCCACGCGGCAAATACGCCGCGCTGCAATGGCTGTACTGGCAGATGGCGGGGCTGGGGCCGATGGCCGGGCAGAACCATCACTTTGTGCAATACGCGCCGGAGCGTATTCCTTATGCAATGGAGCGCTATATTAAAGAGACCGGCCGGCTCTACGGCGTGCTGAACAAGCGGCTCGCCGGCCGCGACTACATCGCCGGGGACTATTCCATCGCCGACATGGCGTGTTATCCGTGGATCGTCCCGCATGAGCGACAGAAGCAGGATTTGAATGAATTTCCGCATCTGAAACGCTGGTTCGAGGCCATCGCCGCGCGCCCGGCGGTACAAAAGGCCTATGCGCTGGCCAAGGAAATCAACCAGCAGCCGACCGTGACCGAGGCGTCGCGGGTGCATCTGTTCGGTCAGACGCATCGATGAAACGGATTCTATACGACCTCGCGGCGGCGGACCCGAACTTTCGCTTCAGCCCGTATTGCTGGCGGATCAAGCTGGCGCTGGCGCATAAAAATCTGCCGTTTGAGTCGATTCCCGTGCGGTTTACCGACAAGGACGTCATTGCCTTCTCCGGCCAGGAGCTGGTGCCGGTGCTGGTGGATGGCGAAAAGGTTGTTTCGGACAGCCAGGCGATCGCCGAATATCTGGAGACCGCCTATCCGCATGAGGCCTCTTTGTTCGGCGATCCGCCATCCCGCGCGCTGACCCGGTTCATCAAATTCTGGGCCGAGGATACGCTGCACCGGGTGATCGTGCCGATCGTGCTGCCGGATATTTTTGTCCTGCTGGACCCGAAGGACCAGCCGTATTTCCGCCGCACGCGGGAGGCGCGTCTGGGGCAAAGCATCGAGGCGCTGGCGGCAAGGCGGAGCGAATACCTGCCGTTGCTGCAGGCGGCGCTTGAGCCGCTGCGGCACACGCTGGCGGTGCAGAATTTCGTGGCGGGTGCCATTACCAGCTATGCCGACCACATCGCCTACGGCGCCCTGAAATGGGCGACGATGACCAGTTCCACGCCGTTGCTGGAACCGGGCGATCCGATCATATCCTGGATGGACGCGCTGCTGGCGACCTATGGTCTGACGGATTCGAATATTTAGGTTCGGTACAGCACGCGCAGGACGACGAACCAGTGGTCCAGGTTGTTGGATAATTTTCCCCCGGCATCGGCGTGCAGATGCGTCATCGTCACCGCGTCATCGACATTGCCGCCGATGATGGTGACTTCGTCCGGCCCACGGCCCACGACGATCGCGCAATGGGCCGGGAAGATGTAGCCGGTCGGCAGGTCCGCAAAGGTCAGCCAGCGGCCACGGCCGCGGCCGAAACAGACCAGATCGCCAAGACGCGGCGCATAGGTTTTCGGATCCTCGGCGATTAGTAATGGATTTTTAACCAAACCCGCCGCCGCGCGGGCCGCGTAGTTAATATAAGTGGCGTGGTTCGGCGCGTATGGAAATTTGGCACCCGCGCCGGCGATGCGCATGACATAGGAAATGAACGCCGCCGACCAGGCGAATTGGCCATTGACAGATACCGGAAACACCCGGCCTTCGGCGTCGTGCTTGCCGGTCCAGGCATTGTCCGGCTCGCCGGCGTTCATTCCCTCCCACCAATATTCGCCGACGCGCTGCCACAGACCGGGCTGGCGCTCGCCCATCGTGGCGTCCGTTTGCACGTAGCCAGCGCCGGCGTGATCGTCCACGCGCATGCCCCAGAGCCGCCATTCATCCAACGCGATGGCGACCGCGGCGGCGCGCGAGAACGGCGCGTAGTCCCGTTGCGCGAAGGGTGGCGCGTGCGCATCCGGTGCCACGCAGCCGGCGAGGATGAACAGTAAAGCAAGGCAAGCCGTGGATGGCCGTGCCGGCCATGACGGGAGGATCGTAAAGCGCTTCAAGCGTGTTCTTTGAACATCCCGGAGAGTGCCGTTGCATTGGCGGCGCATAGCCCGCGTTCGGTGATCAGGCCGGAGACTAGGCGCGCCGGTGTCACGTCGAAGGCCGGATTCGCCGCCGGTGATTCCTTCGGCACGATGCGGATGGTGGCGATGCTGCCATCCATCGCGCGGCCGGTCATGGTGGTGACCTCGCTGCCGGCGCGTTCCTCGATCGGGATGTCGGACAGCCCGTCGCTGATCGTCCAGTCGATGGTCGAAGACGGCAGCGCCACCCAGAACGGCACGCCGTTATCGCGCGCCGCCAAAGCTTTCAGGTACGTGCCGATTTTGTTGGCGACATCGCCTGCCCGCGTCACCCGGTCGGTGCCGACGATCACCAGATCGACATCGCCGCGCTGCATCAGATGGCCGCCGGCGTTATCCGCGATGACCGTGTGTTTGACGCCGTGTTTGCCGAGCTCCCAGGCGGTGAGCGAGGCACCCTGGTTGCGCGGCCGGGTCTCCTCGACCCAGACATGCACGTCGATGCCGGCATCATGCGCGGTATAGATCGGCGCCAGCGCGGTGCCGTAATCCACCGTGGCGATCCAGCCGGCATTGCAATGCGTCAGCACGTTGACCGTCCGGCCGGATTTCGCGCGCGCCTCGATCAACGGCAGACCGTGTTGGCCGATCGCCTGGTTGGTGGCGACATCTTCATCGCAGATCGCCGCGGCTTCGGCGTAAGCCGCCTGGCCGCGGGCGTTGTTGCCGAGCGGGCGCAGCACGGCTTCCATCCGTGCCAGCGCCCAGCGCAGGTTTATCGCGGTGGGGCGCGTGGCACCCAGCACGGTGATGGCGTGGGTCAGATTGTCCTGGCTGGGATCGGCGCGCATCGCCAATGCGACGCCATAGGCGGCGGCGGCACCGATGAGCGGCGCGCCGCGCACCAGCATGGCGCGGATGGCGTGCGCGACCTCCGTCATGCTGTTCAGCCGCGGCAGGTCGATGGCCCAGGGCAGCTTCGTCTGGTCGATGATGCGGACCGACCAGTGATCGGTTTCATCCACCCAGATGGAGCGGAACGGCGTGCCGTCGATTTTCATGTCGGACCCTTACAGTTTTTGGTGCAACGCGCACACCAGGGTGAATAGCCGCCGGGCGGTCGCGAAATCAATCGCCACCTTGCCTTCAAGCCGGGCGCGCATCAGCTCGGCACCTTCGTTGTGCAGGCCGCGGCGGCCCATGTCGATCGCCTGGATTTTCGCTTCGCGGCCTTCGGCGACGGCGCCCTCATAGCTGTCCAGCAGCATCTGATAGTCCTTGATCAACATCTTGAACGGTCCCATCGCGAGGCCGAGGGCGACGATCCGCTTATCCGCCTCGTCATGGATGTCGAACACCAGACGGCCTTCCTGGATCGAGAGATGCAGCACGCTTTGCACATCCGGCTGGGCGGCCGGGGCGAAATGGTTCTCGGCTTCCAGATCGGCGACGGCCTGCGCGCGGTCCGCCTCTTGCAGCGCCGAGAGCCGGTGCAGCGACCCTTCCAGCACGATCCGCTTCATCCTGCCCGCCGCTTCAACCATTGCAAACCTCGCGCTTCAGGCCAACCTTCAACAAGATGCCGATGATGGCGCCTTTCGCCAGACGTAGCGCCACCATGCAGAGTCCGGCCAGCAGAATCAGCCAGATCGCCGCGGCGAAAATGCCGGGCCGGTAGACGCCCTTGAAGAAGCATACGACGAAGATGCCAAGGAATTGCAGCACCACAACCATGGCGACATAGGGCGGCGCGTCATCCGCCGGCATGTCGCCAAGCGGCGCGGCGCAGACCGCGCAGACTGGCCGCACCTTCAGATAGCCATCGAAAATCGGTGCTTTGCCGCAGCGCGGGCAGCGTCCGCGCAGGCCGCGCCAGATCAGTTCGCTCCAGCCGGGCATCGCGTTGTCCGGTGTTGGCAACAGGCCTGGCGGTGGCCAGCGTTCGATGTTCGGATCATTCTCTGGCATCTGCGCCGCACTATCCTTGAAAGAATTTCGCTTCGCATTAGCGGCCTGCCCGCCGCAAATTTCAACCCTGGCAGGATTCACGACATGGTTTCCGTCTGCCGCGGCGGCGGGCACCGGACGGTTGCCATCGCGCCGGTTTTCGTTGCGTTGAGACAACGCATCGGCCGCGCGTGGTGCCAGAATCGCGTTATTGAATCGCGCGCCGCGCCGTGCGATGTGGTGCCAACCATGGCCTGCGATTCATTTCGTGGTGATGTTTTTGCACGTATGTGAAAAAAAATGCTCAAATTGCTGTCATTCGCGACGCTTTTTGTTGACAGCGTTATCGCATAAGCGGAATAGCGAATCCTGCGTGCGTCGCGCGATTCGCGCCGCAACCGAGTCAAAACCGTATCGGTCAAGAGACCCCGCACGCGATTATGGAAGGACGGTCATGGACCGTGACGACGACCCATCCGATACGAGCGCCGCGGGCGATTGCATCGGATCAAGGCCGGGACAGGGACAAGCCGCATTTATCAACCATGCGGCGGCGGTTTTTTGACTTCGCCAAGCCCTTTCGCCCGGCACGGGCGGCGCCGCGCGACGCAACCGGCCTTCTTCAACCCATCAGCGAAGGAGTTCTCCTCGTGACCAGTGACGATACAACCATGCGTGCCCAGCCGCTCGCCGTGAAGGCAGCGGTCAAGAAGGCCCCGGCGAAAAAGCCGGTGGCGAAAAAAGCCGCGGTCAAGAAACCGGCGGTCAAGAAAGCCGCGGTGAAAAAGCCGGCGGTGAAAAAAGCCGTGGCCAAGAAACCAGCGGTTAAGAAAGCTGCCGTTAAGAAGCCGGTGGCGAAAAAGGCCACCGTGAAGAAAGCGGCGCCGAAGAAAGCGGTTGCCGCCAAAAAGCCGGCCGCGAAAAAGACCGCCGTGAAGAAGGCCGCGCCGAAAAAGGCTGCCGCCAAGAAAACCACGGTCGCCAAAAAGACCGTGGCGAAGAAGCCGGCCGTGAAAAAGGCCGCGCCGAAGAAGGCCGCCGCCAAGAAGACCACGGCCGTGAAAAAGACCGCCGCGCCGAAGAAAACGCCGGTGAAAAAAGCCGTAGCGAAGCCGCGTAAAATCAAGGTCGCGCCGGAGCCGGTGATGCCGGAACCCGCCGCCGAGACGATCAACTAAGCGGCGAATCCTGAACCGGCGCGCTGCTTGCAGCGATAAAAACCAAGCGCGGGAGCACAACTCCCGCGCTTTTTTATTTGGTCGCCGCCAGCCAGTCTTCGATCAGCCGGCGCGCGATGGAATCATTCGGCGGCAGGTTGAAGCCGAGCGCGTCGCGATTGGCGATGTCCGCCCTGGTGAACCAGCGCGCGTCGCGCATTTCCGTCGTGTCGAGCACGATATCCTCGCTCAGACCCTCGCCGTAGAAGCCGAGCATCAGAGAGGCCGGGAACGGCCAGGGCTGGCTGGAATGGTACACCACATCGCCGACGCGGATGCCCACCTCCTCGAAAACTTCGCGGCGCACGGCGTCTTCCAGGCTTTCGCCAGGCTCCACGAAACCGGCGAGGGTAGAATACCAGTTGCGGTCGGTCGGGAATTTATGGGACTGGCCGAGCAGCAGCCGGTCCTCGCGCGCCACCAGCATGATCACCGCCGGATCGGAACGCGGAAAATGCTCGGTCCCGCAATTCGTGCACAGCATGACATAGCCGGCGCGGATCGGCCGGTTCGCCGCACCGCAGACCGAGCAGAAGCCGGTCTGCGTGCGCCAGTGCAGCATCGCCCGGCCGGTCGCGAGGATGGTGGCGTCATCCGCTGTCAGGGCGCCGGCGATCATCCGCATATCGGTGAAGCCATCGCCCGGATCGTCCCAGGCGGAGACATCCGCGGCGAAGACCGGCACATTATCCTGCAGGCCGAGGAAGACATAGGGAAATTCGCCGGGCGGCCGGGGCGTGAAATCCGCGCGCGGGGCGCCGGCGGCGAGGCCGGTGAGCAGCGGTTTGGCGCGCCAGAACAGCACGAAACGGCTGGCGGGATCGGCGAGACGCGCCGCGATCCAGCCCTCATCCTCCCGCAGATGGCCGGCGCGGTCGAGCGTGCCGCCGGTATAGGCATTCGGGCGCGTGGGAATGATGCGTTGCATGGCGGAGAAAAACTGGCACTACGTGCGAGTCTTCGCAACCTTGCTTAACGCCGCCAAAGAGGGGATAAACGCGCCGGGAGGTCGGCTGCGGACATCGCACCTCGCCAACCCGGTCAGGGCCGGAAGGCAGCAGCCGCAACGAGTTTTGCATGGGTCGTTGTCCGGCCTCCCACCTTCCAGCCCCGAGGTTTGAGCGCGCGATGCCTGGTCTGTTCGAGGATGAAGCGCCGCCGACCCCAGCCATGTCCGGCCCGTCCTTGTTCGGTGATGAACCCGCGCCGGCGGCGTCTCCGGCTGTCGCGTACCGGGTATTGGCGCGCAAATACCGGCCGAGGACCTTCGCCGATCTGATCGGGCAGGAGGCTCTGGTCCGGACGCTGCGCAACGCCTTCGCGAAAAACCGCATCGCGCATGCGTTCATGCTCACCGGGGTGCGCGGCGTCGGCAAGACCACCACCGCGCGCATATTGGCGCGTGCCGTGAACTGCACCGGGCCGGACGGCACTGGCGGGCCGACGCCTGACCCTTGCGGCGTGTGCGACAACTGCGTCGCGATTCTGGCGGACCGGCATCCGGACGTGGTGGAAATGGACGCCGCCTCCA